>OJLB01000212.1_pt1 | contig 35250 bp, 37 predicted proteins | sample 1596861 | NCBI WGS metagenome assembly OJLB01 (sample SAMEA3904681, study PRJEB24821) | metagenome | biome: Builtin; feature: hospital; material: surface | place: USA | collected 2013-06-06
CCGTTTCCGTTATTACTCACCTGAAAGCGGTACTTATATTAGCCAAGACCCGATAAGGTTGGCAGGGAATAATCCTAATTTCTATGGGTATACTTTTGATTGTAATACTGAGGTGGATATTTTGGGGTTAAATATTCTTGATGATATTTTAGCTAATCCTGCTTCAGTGTGGGGAAAAAGTGCGAAAGAGTTAGAGGATGAAATAAACAAAATAGAGGGGATTAATGCTTCTACCAGCAAAACAACTAGAGGCTCAAAAAAAGCGGATAAAGTTTCCATTAATGGGAAATCCTAAATTTCTCAAATTCAGGTACATCCTGGTGGTGGTAGACATACTGAGGGACCATACTATAAAATATCAACTAGCTCAAAAGGAACAATAAAAGTTATAGATCCAACAGATTATAAATACCAAGGAGACAATTGTCTTTTTTATGATTATAATGGTAATAGAGGACATTTTATAGAAAATGGAATAGACGAAAAAGGTAAAACTACATATATTTGGTAGGAATTAGAACACAATCATTAAGAGATATGTTAGGAAATTTTTTTTATCAAGAAATAAATCTAAATTATATAGGAAATATATGTTTGGAACAGCCATTAGAAAGTCTTCAAGATGTATGGAAATATGGCTATAAGAATGATATTTTAGACATAGAATTATCTAATAATTTTTTCTTAAGACTTTCATTTGATGAAAGTCTTATTATAAATATCAATTTATTTAAAAATAAAATTGCACAAATATCTGTTTTAAATAATTATTTAGGTAAATTTAAAGGTATAGGAATAGGAAGTACACTTGGAGAATTATTGAAAAAATACCCCAATATTATATATGATAATGATGAAAATTTTTTTATTATTCCTGAATATAAGAGTGTCTGTTTTTTCTTTGAAAATCCATATGAAAAGGAACAATTAGATAATAAAGTAGAGGAAATAACTTTGAACTCTTAAGAACTTATAAAATATCCTTTTTAACTTTTACTAAAACGAAAATCAATTGACAAAGATTGAGACTAGGCAGTTTGGTTTAGATAATGAGGAAAAAGCGACTCTGTTTGATTTATTTGAATATAATGATGATGGTAGCTTAAAGACAATTACTAAGACGACATTAAGGAATAAAAACTATAGAGAGATTATTTACCCTAAAAAAAGGTAATCAGGTAAATGGTCTAGATGATTTGTACCTTATATCAATTGTTTCGTACGATGACACAGAAAATATTTTATTTGTAATATTCTAAAAATCAGATTGTAACATTTTACCGAAGAAAATTTCATTAAAAACATTTGTTACAATTGAAAAAGTTTTTGTAACTTTGCACCCAAGTATAATTTAAAAAGGAAATATCTATGGCATTATACAACTACGGTATCGGTGGTAATGAGGTAGAAGTCGATGCAAATGAATCTATTGCAGACATTCCCTCAAACAGAACCCTTATGGTTCAGAAACTCACAGATGAAGCTCCTGTAACTCCTGAGACAGTAGAAGGTTTGCAGACAGTGGAAGAAGTGTTTGAGCACTTCAAACCCTCAGTAGAATTAGAACTCCAAGATGAAGCAGGCAATGAGATAAAAGAAAAAGTTGAGTTTAAGAACCTTGCTGACTTTGGAGCTAAATCACTTCAAGAAGGCAGTGAACTTATGAACCGCCTAAATACAGAAAAAGAGCAGAACATTAAAATTGCTAAACAAGCAGCCTCTAATAAATTGTTAGCTAAAATATTAGCTAACCCAGAGAGTAAAGAAGCTCTTATGAAGGTATTAGAAGGATCGTTAGAAGAATTAGAAAAGTCTGAAGGCAATAATAAAATAGGATAATTATGGCAGATAATAAGTTACAAGCACAGAGAAGTACTGCTACCACAACCGTAGTAAAACAAGAAACCGCCACCTCAGCATCTGCTTTAGATGCACTCAAAGAGTTTGGAGGTTTTGCTTTTTTAGAGAACCTCATTGATGGTTACTCAAACCTTAATCCCGCCAGAAAGGCACGCCGTAATATATTCCTTACTGATGAACAATGGTCATCAGAGAGAAAAAACCTTATCAATAGATTAAGTGTTTGGTTAGACCTGCTTAAGAACAGTAATAATGTAGAGCAAATGCGAGATACAGCCAATAACAAGGCTGAACAGATGGAACAGTTGCTAAACTTTAACCTTAAAAAGTCACTTGAAAGAGTAAAAGAATTAGAACGGTCTTACCGTTCAGTAGCACTGTTCTACAAGAATACAGAAAGTCCTAAAGTAAAGAATATATCTATTGTAAATGCCGATATAAGCCAGCTTAAGGATTTGGATAACACCCTATTTATTGACCATATCAGCAGTGAGTTAGATAGAAATTACGATCGTTTGGACTTGCGTAATAACTATTCTATCTTGGTAGTGCCAGGTTATTTGGGTTCTAACGCAGTTTTGGACAAATGGTCAAAGATAGCCTATAAGAATAAAGCGATGTTGGTTACTGACTTTGCAGACTTAGAAAGTGCCGATGATGTGATTGATATATTCTTCAATGCGAACCACTCAGGAGGAGATGTATACAAGTCAAACACACTAATGACCTGCAATTGGCTTTTAGGAAGAGATAAGAATGTAAAAGTAGGAGAAGAAGAAAGCCTATATGTGCCAGGCTCATCAGCTTTGGCAGGGAAGATTTACAACACCCTAATGGCACAGGTGGTAGCTGGTAAAAAATTTGGTAGTATCAATGAGGTAGAGAGCGTACGTTTTGATTTAAAGAAGAGTGAAATCTCAGAATTAGAAAGAGTTGGATTGATACCGATGGTCAATGAGTACAGCAAGGTAATGGCATTCTCAGGAAAGACGTTATTCAATGGTGATAATTTAGGCTTACAGACCTATTCAGTGGTGAGGGTATTTGACTATATCACCAAAGTACTGATAGACTTCTTAAACCGTAGAGCATTTGAGAACTTTTCTTCAAAGACAGAGGATGATTTGCGTAGACAGATTGTAAAGTTCCTTGATAGCATACAGGGACCAACAAGGCTGATAGAGAAGTTCAAGGTGATTCGTATCCAGCAGGATAAAAAACAGAAAGACAGAGTATGGTTGGATATTCATATTACTCCTTACTTCCCGTCAAAGAGTTTTGTGATACAATTAGAAGGTCGCAAGGGAGAGGGAGAAGAAGAGGCAGTTTGGGAAAGTCAGTACCAACAGCAAGAATAACCTTAGAGAGTATAGATATAACTAAGTAAGATATAGAAAGGCTATCCAAAATCAAGCGGATAGCCTTTTTAGCATTTGTTTAACATTTTGTAATTATTTAAAAATAAGTTACTTGTAAAATAATTTGCAAAAAATGCAAAGAAATATTTGGTCGATAAAAAAAAATATCTTACCTTTGTGCCATAGACAATGTTTTAGAATCTTCTTCTTCTTTCCAAAATAAAATTATTGTCTACAAGGAAGAAGGATTTAGATATTGTCAGGAGAGATTGGTTAAGTGAATCTCTTTTAGGTAATATTTTAATAACAATTTTAATTTTAATCGCGTATGGGATCATTTAGAGCTTCATTCGAGTTTGGTGGAAATGAATACGATGTATTGTATTCCAACTTTGAGTTCAGTAGAAATACAGACTCAAAAGGTAAACCTTCTTCTAACGTATTAGGAGGTAGAGTTCATTTAGTAATAGAGTCGACAGAGGACACTACTGTTATTGAGTCTATGCTCAACGGTCAATTCAAGCCTGTTGAAGGTAAAATTGTCTTCAAAAAGACAGACGAAGATGCCAAGATGAAGGAGGTTACATTTAAAAATGCATACGTTGTGAACTACAAAGAGACTTTGGATGTTACCAACGATGTGCCAATGAGAATTGATGTTACTTTCTCAGCAGAAGAAATTAGTGTGGGAGATGCAATATTAGATAATCGTTGGCCTAAAGCATAGTAAAGCTGTTTTTAGCTATTAACTATGTAAAAAACAAATCAAGCTCTCGGGTGGTGTATCTAATCATTCGAGAGCTTTTTAAATAACAGACTAATACCTTAAATATAAAAAGAGCAAACTTATGAATATGATGGATATATTTAGTAGCAAACAAATCAGTATTGATGGTAAGTTCATAGAGAGTTATAAGAAGTTAAAACTTGAACAAGCAATTAATGATCATCATAAATTCACACTTTATTTAGATAATGGAGTTTCTGATACTATTAATACAAGTATTGTTGATCAAGTAAAGCAGTGGTTAGGTAAGACAATTGTAATAAGTTCCACAGGTAAAGATTTTGTAGGGATTGTTACTGATATTTCCTTTGAAGATTCTTACGATGAAGATAAATACATAGTTGTAAAAGGCTATTCTTCAACTATCCTATTAGAAGATGGTAATAAATCACAATCGTGGTTAGGCAAAACACTGTCGGATATTTTTAAGGTTGTTGCAAATAATAGTAGATTAACAGTAAAGATAACTCCTGAACATACAGACCCTATTGTATATGAATCCCAATATGCAGAGAACAATTTTCATTTTATCAAACGTCTTTGTAAGCTATACTATGAATGGATGTTTTATGATGGGGAAAAACTCATATTAGGTAAACCTGAAAAACCAGAGGCAAAACAACTACTGATAGGCATAGATATTGCTAAGATAAAGACACACATCACTACAGAGGCAAGAAAGTCAAAATCAACTTCATTCAGTGCCTCTAATAATGATACCTATTCAGCTCAAAGTCCAGATAATGTATCTGGTTTAAATGACTTAGGGGATTTTGCTTTTAAAACCTCTTTAGATATTTATCCAGAGGGACACAGTGAATTTCCGTTGGCTCGTATCCCTAATCAAGCTACCTTAGAGAAATTAATGAAGCGTAGGCAGCAAAGTATTGCCTCTCAGACACATTATATAGAGGTAACATCTACTTGTAAGGGGCTAACAGTGGGAAGTATTATTGAGATAGCAACTGCCGACCTTCTAGAAAAAGACAAAGTACAGAGTAAAGGGAAATATATCATAACAGAAATCACTCACAACATAGATTTTGCAGAATACTATCAAAATACTTTTAAAGCACTACCAGCGGATACGGCTGTATTACCAGAGCCAGAGGTAGAAATGCCGATAGCCCAAGTACAAATGGCTACAGTAGTGAGCAATGATGATCCTAAAAAGAAAGGTCGTGTACAGGTGAAGATGAATTGGCAGAGTGGGGATATGAAAACCTCGTGGATACGCGTAATGACCCCTGATGCTGGAAGTAGCGATTCAGTAAGCTCTAACAGGGGTATGGTATTTATTCCTGAAAAAGGCGACCAAGTATTAGTAGGTTTTAGGCATAACAACCCCAATCGTCCGTTTGTATTTGGAAGTCTCTTCAATGGTAAGAGCGGTGGTGGTGGAGGTAGTCAGAATAAAACTAAGAGTATTACAACTCGCAGTGGAAATACTGTTTCACTTGATGATGAAAAAGGAAATGTTACCATTGCAAATTCAAAACAAGACAAGATTTTCATAGAAGGGGATGGGAATAAGATAACAATAACATCAGGTGAGATCATCAAAATTCAGACAGGAAAAAGCTCTATAAAAATGACAAAAGATGGCACTATAACTCTAAAAGGGAAAAAAATTAATTTAGATAGTCAAGAAGGAAGTACAAATATAAAGGGAGCTGATATTATAATTGATGGAACTAAAACAGCTACACTAAAAAGAGGTAGTGTTTCCTCTGTTTCAGCCAAAGAAAAAGATTTAGAAATTACTGTTACAGGAAACATCAAATCAAAATCTGAAGGAGAAACAACAATTGAGGGTAAAAAAGTTAGTATAAACTAAGAATAAAAATACCAAAGGCTATCCAAAATCAAGCGGATAGCCTTTGGTATTTATTCCCCTTCCTTCTCTATCAAATGCCTTAGCTCAGGGTCGTTGGAGATACGTTCTTTTTCGCGTTCAATGATTTCAACAACATCTAACTTTATTTGACGGTAATTGGCTTCTACCTGTTCTTTGGTGGTATCGTTGCCGTTGGCATCGGTGAAGGAGAGGACTTCGGGGATTTTCTGGTAGGTTTTGGTCTCAGCGGCTACTTTCTCATTATCCACTATTATCTGAGCGTGGAATATCTTCTGCTCGATACGCTCGTCAAAATTATCAGAAACGGCTCCTACAAACATTCCTTGAGTAAGATTAGATATTTTGCTAGCTGGAATCAAACTATCCAATTGTGTAGATATAGAGGTAGAAGTATCATTGCGGTTAATTGTGGTAGATTGCCTTTTCTGCAATACCTTTCCAAAACGTTCAGAAAGGGTTTTAGCAGTTTCCCCTACTACTTGTCCGCTAAAGATATTCCCTACAGTATTTTGTATTACCTTGCTTTCTTTATCCCCGTAATCACGGGTAAGCTGTGAGAAGTCCTGAAAACCTAAACACACTGCCACCTTATTACTTCGGGCAGTGGCTATCAGGTTATCCAATCCCCTAAAATATATCGTTGGCAGCTCATCAATAATCACTGAGGATTTGAGTTGCCCTTTTTTGTTGATGAGCTTTACAATACGAGAGTTGTAGAGTCCCAGAGCTGCCGAGTAAATATTCTGCCTATCGGGATTGTTGCCTACACAGAGAATTTTAGGCTCTTTAGGATTATTGATATCCAACGAAAAATCATCTCCTGTCATTACCCAATAGAGTTGAGGCGAAATCATTCGGGAAAGGGGGATTTTAGCACTGGCTATCTGCCCTTGTAGCTGGTCTTGTGCACCACCCTGCCAAGCATCCATAAAAGGCGATAGGTAATTCTCAAGTTCGGGGTATGAGGTGAGAATAGTAAAAACATCGGCATAAGGCTTGTTCAATAGCTCAATGGCGTGTGGAAAAGTACAGTACTTACCATCCTTGTAAATCTTCAAAAACCAAATAATAGCTGCCAATAGAATGATAGGTGACTCTACAAAGAAATCACCTTGCTTTTGAATCCACGAGCGGTTGAGATTGAGCATAATCGTATAAGCAGATTCATAGGCATCTGAAATATCGCTCATAAAGTTGGGGTTGATAGGATTGCAACGATGACTACGACGAGGATCGTCAAAGTTTATCACATAGAACTTGGGCTTTACCTTGTACTTGTCTAAGTTTTTCAGTAGGTGATTATAGGCAATGGTAGAGAGGTCGTCGAACTTGAAGTCGTAGATATACATTGCAAAACCTTTCTCAATCTGTTGTTTGATATAGTTGTTCACTATGGCATAAGACTTCCCTGAACCAGGAGTACCCAGCACTATGGTTGCCCGAAAGGGATTTACCACATTGATCCAGCCTTTGTTCCACTTCTTGCGGTAGTAGAACAAAGTAGGTAGATTCACAGAATACTCGTTTGTCATCAGGCGTGTTTCCTGCATAAACGACTCGTTTTCATTGTTGAAAACATCATCTAAAAGATTGTCTTTTAACAAGCGACTCATCCAAGAACCTGCCATAAGGAGCGCTATGTAGCCCAAAGATAGGGTAAGGATATAAAAAAAGGCAACCACTGAAGCAGGAAGTCGCAAGTACAAAATCCAAAAGTTACCAAAGTAAAGAGTAGCTCCTATTCCCAGAGCGATGTAAATCTTTCGCCAAGTAATTTTGTCATTCTTTACGCCTGTTGTGCCCAAACAGCTCAAAGCTAAGAGCAGGAGGGCAAAGCATTTGGTGTATAGCGGGTGAGAGAACAGTCCTGCTGTTCGTTGGAAGTTGGTCAGGATTCTATCTACTACGGCTAATATCCACTTTTCGCCTTGGAAAAAGCCATAACAATACCAATAGAGGTGCATTAGTACTATGAGAATACTTACCGCACGCATAAAAGCCATAATCTTGGCTAATGCTCTTAAATCATCATCGTTTTGCATATTTGTTTCTGTTTTTAGTGTTTGTCAATATTTTATACTTAGCTATGTCAGCTCACTAGCCATACCTAAGATTTGTTTTTCATTTTTTGCCGTTTGGCAGTAGCACGTTTCATTCTTCTGGTAAAATCCTCTTCTTCGTAATCTACCCCCTGATCATCCAAAGAGAAAAGAGTAAAGAAAGCATTTAATGCTGAGTCCTTGCCAAAATCCTCTTGGTAATGTGTCCAAGAAGAGTCAATAAAAATATCATCAATGTCATTAGCATCGTTATAGCTTTTGCTTGTATGAGGAGCTACTGACGGCATATTTACCTGAGAGGTTAAAGCCGTAGCAGGCTCTTCTAACGATTTTAGCCACTGATGAAAAACATTGGCAGAAAACTCTTTCCCCAGCTGAGATCCATTATACACACATCGACTGTTGTGGTCGATAAAGGTTACCCCGTAGGTTCTCCCTTCTTTGTTTTCACGAAAGACAACTTCTATCCCTTTTGCTTTTAGTTCCTGAACAAATTCACTTTTGCTATGAGCTGTTTCTTTGGCAAAGGTGATATGTGCCTTTAAGGAAGTGGTGTCTTGTCCTTTTAGGTATTCGTGTCCCTTTTGCAAGTGTTTTTCGATATAAGGTAAGCTGAGTGTTTTGCCAAGCTTGGAGGCTTTAAAAGGATGGCTTGCCTTATTACCATTCTCATCCAATACCACATATACCAAGCCCTTTTTAGGAATACCTTGCAGTTCGCCTTCTACCTTTTCTACCGCTATGTTAAACTGATTGAGCAAGGCGTTAAATGCTCCTAACGAAGCAAAATGATAGTGTTTTAGCAATTGTTTTACAATATGTACCAACTCCTTTTTAAGGTCGTTTTGTCGGTAATCTAAGGGTGTTAATTTAGACAAAGGCAAGAACTCATCATCTGTTAGCTGTGAATCATTGGTGATAGCAGGGATAAGTTGGTATTTTGTTTCCAACTCTCGGCATACTTTCATTGAGCGTATTTTTTCAAAAGTATCAGGGATTTTCTTGCCATACTCATCTATCCCCAGCGATACGATGTGAATGTGTTTGCGCTCAATATCCGAATGTTTGTAAACCACAAAAGGTTGGTCGCCAAAGCCCATTCGCTGCATATAGTCAGTAGCCAACTTTACAAAGGTCTCATCACTCACCTTATCGTTAGGATCGGGATTGAGGGAAATATGCAGGATAGGTTTTTCTGTCCTTATGTTGGCATAGAGATAAGGGGCAAAGGAGCGAGATACTTCCGAAATGCCTACACTTCCTTGCAGAGGTTGTATCACTTTTTGAGTGTATAACACCTCTCCTTGTCCTTTAGATACCTTGTTGTGATTGTACAAAAGTACCCCTAACAGCTGCGTCCCTCGATGTATTTTTGCTATCATAAACTGCTGTTTTCGTCTTAAAAGCTACCTTAGTTTTTGCTCCATTTGCTGAGAAAGCTCTAATATTTGTTTGCAGATAGCAATCAATTGGGTAGTTTCTTTCTCCAATTTATAGAGGTAAGCAGCCGCTTTCTTCTCCGAAAAATTACGGTAGAGTATCTTTACAATCTGATTGTAATTCACCCCTACCGAACGAAATTGCGCATAGAGTTCGGTGAGTTTGGTGTAATAATCTAAAGCAGATTTATCAATTTTCACCACTTTTATCTCTCGGTTAAAAAGCAAAGAAGTGATAAAATGCGCTTTGACTTTCATCCCTGATTGCTCGAAAATCGAGAGAAACTGATTGTTTTCTTCTTCATTTAATCTAAAGACATATCTAAAAGAAGCAGGATCTATCTTTTTGTTTCTACCTATGGAATGTTTGTGAGTTGTTTTCTGTAAGGTCATATAAATTCAGTGTTAGTAAAAAACCACGACTTTGGAGTGCGTTTTAAGCTCCCTGCAAGGGCAAGTGGTTTTGAGGTGCCTACACGCCTAATGCGTGCCTCAAAACACAACTTGCTCTGTTCTGGTGAACAGAAAATTCTCCCTAACGGTCGAATTTTAATTAGCCATAAAGAGAGAAATTAACACTACGAGCGGGTAAAATGATTTCGGGCTGCAAAACAAGTGATTTCTTAGCAAAGGATTTGTATATAACACAAAGCCAATCACTTCCTTATAAAGCCATTTACAACCCTACATAAGGCTATATGTATATTTGTATGTTCCTTTGCACCCGCATACCAAAGCAAGTATGTACGAAAGTAAAAATGCAATTAGGTAGCTATGTAGCTACACAGCTATAAAGCTACAGAAGTATGTACATACGCAAGTAATTAGTCAATTAGATAATTAGCTAATTACTTATATAACGGCATAGTTACAGAGATAATTACTTAAATACAGATAGTTGTATTTGAATAGCTATGCACTTATATACTTACTGAATTACAAACATATTCAAACACATATATATGACATCAACGACAAAATTCATTAGCTTTTCTACCCAGAAAGGAGGGGTAGGAAAAAGTACCTTTACCACCTTAGTAGCCAGCTTGCTACACTACCGAATGGGCTACAATGTAGCAGTGATGGATTGTGATTATCCACAATATAGCCTACACCGAATGCGAGAACAAGACCTCAAAACAGTGATGAACAACGAGTATTTTAAGAAAGCTGCTCATAGACAGTTTAGTGAGCTAAACAAAAAGGCATACCCCATAATACAATGTAAGCCCAATGAAGCCCTTGAAAAGGCACAACAGCTCATTGCAGAGACACCTTTCCCTATAGAGGTTATTCTTTTTGATATGCCAGGGACCGTAAACACCGCAGGAATATTGACCCTGCTAGCACAAATGCATCACATTTTCTCACCTATCACTGCCGATAGAGTGGTAATTGAAAGTACTTTGAGCTTTACTGAGGTACTTTCCAATATCATCGCAAAGAATACCGAAAGTACTATTAAAAGCGTACATTTGTTTTGGAATCAGGTAGATGGGAGAGAAAAATCGCCTTTGTATAAGATATACGAGCAGGTGATCGCTGATTTAGGTTTGAACCTGATGCAAGCCTACATCTCTGATAGCAAGCGTTTCCGAAAAGACGGCACAGAAAACCAACGATTGGTGTTTCGTTCTACCTTAATGCCTGCTGATGAGAAGTTGATGAGCGGTTGTCATTTGGACGACTTTATTAATGAGTTGGTACAGATTATTCAGTAAAACCTAAAGATATGAAGACAGTAAAACCTATAGACGAAAACGAACTAATGGAGTTAATGGCAGGCAAGCAACCCGCACCTGCCCCTGCCATTGCTACGGCTCCGATAGAGGCAGAGAAAACACCCCAGAAACCAGCTCCCACCAAGAAGAAAAAGGCAGAACTCTATGAGTATGAAAGTTATTTTTTTGAGCAGGGAGAGACTTCAGCAAGGGAAGGAAAATCGGTGTATATACGTCCTGAGTTTCACCAGCGGATAGCCCGCATTGTACAGGTGATAGGAGAAGATAAGATCAGTCTGTACAGCTATTTGGACAATGTGCTCAAAGCGCATTTTGAGCAGTACCAAGAAGAAATTACACAGAGTTTTGAACAGAAATACAAGCCTATATTCTAACAATGGAAAAGATTATCATTTTACTACTTATCGTGGTGATTTTGTTGTTGCTATCAGACAAAATGCCTATAACACTTTCTAAAAAGAGAGCTCCCCAACCTAAAGCTACCCCTATACCCAAAACAGCTCCTTCAACTTCGGTAATGGGGGAAAGTAGGTTTGTGCCTCCAGCAAAGGTAGTCCCTACAGCTATCCCCTTAACAGAAAAAGAGCAACAAGATATTCTGACAGAATGGGAAGAGGAACCTACCGTAAACCTTGAAGATGAAGAAGAGGATTTGCGCAGTTATCGTACAGAGGCAGAGGACAATGATTTTGCCACAGGGCTTTCGTTTGAGGACTTGGAAAAGGTAGCTACTTTCCTCTCTGAGGACAAAGAAGAGGTTACCACCGAGAACATAGAGCTACTGCAAAAGGTAGAGGGCACAAGCCTATTAGAAGCCATAGAAAAAGCCTTACCCCAAGTTACTCTTAAAGTGAGCGCACTCTTGGAGAAGGCGTTACCTAAAACTGTGGAAAGTAAAACGGAGTTTGATATTAGGGAGTTTGTGTGAGAGTAGCTATGTCGCACAGAATTTCATTTGCTACGGCAAAGATAGATTGTTTTATCCATAACTTCTTATTTCCTATGATATAACAGCGTTTTTTAGCTCGTGTTACAGCAACATTGAGCATATTAGGTTTTTCTGAAGCCCATCTACGAGATCCTTCCCTATAGGGTTGGCTACCTAAAACTAAGAATACTACATCAGCTTCTTTTCCTTGAAAAGTATGGATAGTGCCACAAAGTAATTTTGGGTCATTAAACCTTTCTCTTAATACTCTGTCACATTCTTTAGCTACTGCTTTAAAGGGAGAAATTACATAAACATTGTCTTGGTATGTCTCCCTTAATTCAGCTATTTTTTGTGTAAGGAACTCTATTTCCTCCTTTATCACTTGAGAGTCTCCTTCTCCACCTCCTACTATATCAAACCAACAAGAAGCCCCTAAATATTTTTCAGAAGACTCTTCTGTAGAGGTTCCCAATACCATTTGATCTTGGTATGCAATTTTATTAGCTATAGAAAACATAGGATCTTGACATCTTCTGTGTGTTCTGAGAGGGAAGCCTGTCCAAGTGTTTTCATCTATTTGGGTACCATAAACAGATATTCTGTCAGCTAACCTCTGAACAGAAGATGCATAAGGAGACCATACTTCTGAAATACCTTTGTCATTTCTGAATTTATTGACCAAATTTTTAGATATTGTAACTACAGGTTCTATTTGTAGTGGGTCTCCTACTATTACACATCTCTTAGAACGTTGTATGAGCCCTACAGCAGATTGTGGAGTAGCTTGTCCTGCTTCATCAATAAGTAACCATCCAATTTGATTCTTATCAATATTAGGGAAAAGCCTACTTGCAGAAGCTAAGGAGGTAGAAACAACAGGAACACATAAGAAGAAAGAATCCCATAAAATACTTGTTAGTTCCCTAGAAACCGTAGCTCTTCCTAAAATCATTTCAAAGAATGATTTTAGGTTATTCTTAAATTTCTTAGCATTAGCTAAGATAGCATATTTGTGTATTTCTAATGCTTTTAGAAAAATCTGACTACGTAAAGTTGCTACTTTTTTAGAATGATATGGACTAAGTAAGTGTATTTCTTTTAAGTCTTTAGAAGTAAATTCCTCATTGAATAGATTTTTTGTTTCAATCCCATATTTATTGATTAGTTCTTCTAAATTATTCTCACTTACTTTGTTTCTTGGAGAGAGTATTCCTGTCTTAAGACAATTTACAAAAGCCTCCAAAGCAGATTTTGTATTTTCTGTCTTATTACCCTCTAAGTATTGGTTAGTAGCCTTCTTCTTAAACTCTTCAAAAGACAACAATAATTGTTTGAATTCTTTTACAGAATTGTTGAAAAGTTCTTGGTTTTTAGCTTCATTATTCAGGTTCTCTTCTAATATTGTAGAAAAGTCTCTTTCATTTTCTTTATAGTTCCACCAGAAGTTATTATAAAAAGCAATTTTATTAGCAGAATTACCTAAAGCAGCGGCTAAGATACCCCAATTTTCCTTATCGGTTATCTTAGAGGCGCAATCTGCAAAATAGTCTGCTTTAGGGAAAGAGTTTTTGTCAATTTTTTCTGCTTGTGGCAACTCCTTACTGATATTTTCTACTGCTGAATTATTGTTGCTTGCTACTACTATTCCAAAATTGTTAAGCAATTTAGGAGCAAGTTTGTATATAAAGAGATAAGAGGAATCACTTATATCTACTTTCTGATGTCCATTGAATAGCTTATCGCAACCTAAATCAGCTAAAACTTTAGCTCTTCTTACAATAACTTCAGCAATAACATCTAAAAGTAAAGTTGTTTTGCCTGTACCTGGAGGGCCATTTACACCTTGTACCCCAGAATATTCGAGTTCTGAAAGAATAGTATTTACAGCTCCCATTTGTGCAGTACATAAGCCATGTTCAATTTTCGATGGCCATCTACCCGCTGTGAGGTTCTGCGGATTTATAGTGTTAAACAGATACTGTTTTTTTTGTATTAAATCTTGCTTTTTATCAGCTACAGAAAGACTTAAATAACTTTGTAAAGTAGGACTAAAATCATTTGAAGCAATAAGTCTGTTCAAATCATCTAAGAAAAAACTATTTAGGAAAGGAACTTCAGATTCACTATCTTTTTTAACTTGTTTTTCAAGAACGTATACTTCAATATCTTGCGTGAGCCAAGGATTTTCTTCTTTTAGGTAGGCTATTTCATTTTTGATATGTTCCCAAGAAACAGTATCGCCTGTTGGTATTTCTTCTTTAGCTTCATTAAATTGAGGTATATTGTACCTTTCTAAAAATTTTAAACTACTCTCTTCTAATTCTTCTTTTACAAGAGATAAATCTTTCCCTCTTGTAAGAAGCGTTAACCCTACCACATAACTCGCTATTGTATAACTTTTGAAGTTGGGTTTTCCTTCTTCATCAAGGTTTATACAAGACAAACAAGTGTAGCCATCAATAGGTTCTTCCCATTCCTCTTTTACTTTATTTTTTAGCAGATTATCTACATACTCTACTATCGTTTTTTGAGGGATTTTACCAAAGAATAGAGTGTAACTCCATTTTTTGTTTTTCTCTGTTGGGCGAGTTTGTTGCCAAGGCAATGAAGAAAAGGTCTTCAATGGATAAAGCCTTCCTTGTCCTTGATTGGCTTTGGGAAAGTTTGGAAGGTTGAAAATTTCAACATCTCTCCAGAAGTGTAGTATGTCTTGTTGATTCATATCTTGTTAAAGTTAAAATCCGTACTTTTTCTCTCTATTTTTAAAGGCTTCTTTACCTCCTTCTACAATATCTGCAATATGTTCTTTAATACCCATACTTTTTAATAAATCCGTTTCGGCTTCAATTTTAGCAAATGTATTTTCTATTGCACCATTGATATAATCAAATTTATAAATACTCGAAGTTTCTTTGTCATTTTGTCCTTTTTGATTTGCAACAATAACATTTTCTGCATCGGCATTTACAACAATATTTGCATTATGTGTAACCAATATAATTTGTCTTTCAATCTTCTTATTCCTTAGATAAGAGATAATATTTTCACTCACAGAACGATTGTCTAAATTGTCTTCTGGTTGGTCAATCAGAATTGGTGATTTTGATTTACTCAAGCCTATTATTAACATTAGTATCACAAAACTTGCTTTCCCTGTTGACATCTCACCAAGTTTATCATTTTTGTAAGTGATTTCCCAATAATCATAAAAATAGTCATTAAGTAATTTTTTAACTGCCTCTTTCTTACTAATAGTTTTTATTCTATACTCACTAGTCATAATTTCATTAAACATCTTACTGATATTTGAAATTAATTCGTCATAATTAGTTTCAAAAATACGACTTCTATTTTCATCCAAAATACAATATTTATCGTTATCATTGTATGTTCCGTGAGTAAAACTAATTATTTCTCTTCTAAATTTTGGAAAATTAAATTGTGCTATTCCCCTTATTCGCAAACCATCTTTTTCAAGTTCTATTGTTCGATCTTTTAATTGTCTTATGATATTTATATATTCATAATGTGAGTTTTTATATAATTCAAACAAGTTTGCTTTAATAGTCTCAATGGATTGTCTTTTTTCCTCTATTTTTTTATTGAGACTATCTATCTCTGATAATAACTTCCCATCATTTTCAATAAATTCTTCCAGAATTCTTATTTGCTTTTTAATGTCTTCATTCTGTTGATACGGTTTTAGTTCTTCTTCAATATTAGACTTTTCATAATTAATTTGTTTTAGTTCTTCTTTAAAAATATTATCTGTATTAAAAACTCTCTTCCCCTCGGAATTTATAATTGTTCCTATTTCTGAAATTAAACCTTGAAGTTGAACAATTGAGTCATCTATGAACTTTAATTTATCTTGATAATAACCTCTGAATTCATTTTTATGAATGCTTTGTAAAAAAGTATTTTTTCGTTCCTGTAAGTTAGATAATTCTTTATTCAACTCTTGAAGGAAAGTATTCGTTTGAGAAAAATCACTATTAAATAACTCTCTTCTTTTTTGATTTTGTTGTTGTTGTTCCTGGAAATTTTTGTATTGCTGAATCTGCTCATCGGATAATCCAGCTTTTTTGTTTAATTCTTCAACTTTTTCAGAATTGGTTTTAATATTCGTTTGTAAAACTTCCTTATTTGATTTTGTTTTTAATTCTGTTTCTAAGTTTTGTATATTATCAAGAGTTTCAAAATAGCTATTTATCAACTCTTCCCTTTCTTTATCATATTGTTTAACATTTTTGATAAAATCATCATACTTTTGTTTTGAATCAGTATCCTCACAAATAAGATTTCTAACTAATTTATTTAGAGATTCTCCTTTTCCACTTAACTCAGGTTCAGCAAGTTTTACCAATTCATTTTGTGGAATATACTTTATATTTGGAATTAGAGAATTATGCCCGTCTTCTCTATCAGATATTTTTTGAGAAATACCAGCTTTCGTCGTAATTTCAAAATCAAAGCCAGAATCAATAGATTTTAGACTATATCTTTCTTCCCAATTATTTTTAAAAAGCAATTTGTCTTTTGTATCTGCTAATAAGGTTTTTGCAATAGAATATAACAATATAGATTTTCCTGACGATTTTCCACCGATAATAACATTAAGGTTAGGGTTCAAATATATCTCTTCATTACTAAATTTATTATTAAGAGAGATAAATTTCACTTTGTCAATGATTTCTTTATCTTCTTTGAAGTCGGGTTCTTCTTCTTGTATTCTTACTCTTTCTTCAGGCTCATAAATTATTTGTTTTAACCCTTCAAAAGTTAAGTCTGCTTTTATCCATGTAAATTTTGTAAATAAATTATCTTCTTTATGAGCATCACTTCCTACAAGACAAGGTTTTAAAGAACCAACTCTATCAATAACTTCTTTTATATCTTTTAAATAAACATTATTATTGTATCCATCAGTATCTTGAGATTTTCTACCTAAAAAGAATTTTATATCTTTTGGATTTGCTGAAAATATAGCATCAGAGATTTCATAAATTGTTTTTCTTACACCATCCAATCCTCCATCTTCATTTTCAAATAAATCATAATGTTTTTGTAACCCAGAAGCACCATCATTACTTGAATTGCTAACAATAACTATTGAGTTTTCTTCTATTTCTGAATTTTTATCTAATAAATTTTTGACTGTCTTAACATCTAACGCAAACTTATTAATTCCTTCCTTATAAGCAATGCCATTATCTGTAATATTTGGCTTTAATTTCTTACCATAATCAATAATTCCTTGTCTATTCATTTTGAAATTATCCTGATTTTTTAGTTCTCCAAAAAAATCATTTTCTAATTTTGTTACAAATTTAGGATTAAATATAAAATGAATATTTATTAATCTCCCTTTATCTGTTGAAGGAAGCATACGAAGCTCTATATTCGGAAAAAGGAAGATATTTTTAATGTATTTTCTTTCGTCTTCATTGAACAATTGTTTTCCTTCACCATCTTTTTTATCATCAATGTTTTCTTGATAATCTACAACATCTCTATATCTGTCTATAGAGAAATAATCTGTAATACCTATAGCTGAGATTTTTTTTTCAATAGCTTTTTTAAAGAATTCATAAAGGAAGTCTTCCATATTAGAAGAAGTAAATTGGTCATTTTTATTGGTATTCTTAGTATGTATGTGTAAATCCCATTTTCTCCATTCAGAACCTCTATTTATTGCTATATTAGTAGTCATTGTTTATTCTTTTTTAATTCACGTTGCAAAGCTACAAAAAATTTCTTAAACAGCAAGCCATTCCCCGTCATTCTCAGCCACTTGCTACCACACTTGCTCCCAGCTTTTTATCTCCCCTTACTTTTGCACCAAATTTTAAAATAACAGATTATCAATGAAGCGAAAATCAATTCTAAAACGACTCCTTCTGCTGACGATGATAGGAGTTACACAATTTTCCATTGCTCAGGGCAATGGCGTAGGAGGTATCAACGAAGCTACCCGTATGGTTACCTCGTATTTTGACCCTGCTACCAAACTCATCTATGCCATAGGGGCTGTGGTGGGACTCATCGGTGGGGTGAAAGTGTATAACAAGTTTAGTAGTGGCGACCCCGATACCAGCAAAACGGCTGCCAGTTGGTTTGGGGCTTGTATCTTCCTAATTGTAGCTGCTACCATCTTGCGCTCGTTCTTCTTATAGATTATGGAAACAAAAAACAGCTATTCTATCAACAAAGGCATCGGCAGAAGTGTAGAGTTCAAAGGACTCAAAGCGCAGTACCTCTTCATCTTTGCAGGGGGACTGCTCTCGGTGCTCATCTTGGTGATGATCCTCTACACGGTAGGAGTCAATTCTTTTGTATGCTTGGGGGTAGGCGTTAGTATGGTCAGCCTTGTGGTTTGGCAGACTTTTTCACTAAACCAAAAATACGGTGAACACGGCCTGATGAAACAAGCAGCTCGCAAACGCCACCCCAAATACCTACGCCACCAAAGATCGCCACGCCAATTTATTCGTTACCCCAAACCTAAAACAACCCTCAATGAGAAATAGTTCTAAAATCAACACCTTAGAGAGTAAGTTCCCTATTCTTGCCATAGAACAAGACTGCTTGCTCACCAAAGAAGCCGACATCAGCGTCGGCTTCGAGGTGCAGCTTCCAGAGCTCTTTACCATTTCGGGTGAGGACTATGAGATACTCCACTCACTTTGGCATAAGGCTATCAAAGTATTGCCACAGTATACCGTTATCCACAAACAGGACTGGTTTATCAAGGAACAATACGAACCTGAACTACAAGGTGAGAACCTGAGTTTTCTCTCTCATTCGTACGAAAAGCATTTTAACGAACGTCCATTCTTAAATCACAGATGCTACCTGTTCATCACCCAAACCACTAAAAACCGAATGAGAGCCCAAAGCAACTTTTCCTCCCTTTGCAAAGGAAACTTCTTGCCTAAGGAGCTCACTAACCGAGAACACGCCACCCAATTTTTGGAAGCGGTAGCACAGTTAGAGCGTATTTTAAACGACTCTAACCTAATAAAGCTCCGTCAGCTAAAAACAGAAGACTATATAGGCACTCCCCACAAAAAGGGACTCTTTGAGCAATATCTCAGTCTTTCCACTGATGAGAAAGAGAGTCTGCAAGATATATGCCTCTCTGCCGAGCAAATGCGCATTGGTAACCAAAGACTCTGTGTGCATACCTTATCAGATACAGAAGACTTGCCTTCTAAGGTACAAGCCGATAGCCGTTACGAGCGACTCTCTACCGATAAGAGCGATTGCCGTTTGTCCTTTGCAGCTCCTGTGGGCTTGCTACTGAGTTGTAACCATATCTACAACCAATATCTGTTCTTGGACAATTCCGATGAAAATCTTAGACAGTTTGAGAAGTCAGCACGCAATATGCACTCGCTTTCAAGGTACAGCCGTAGCAACCAAATCAACAAAGAATGGATAGAGCAATACCTCAATGAGGCACACTCTTACGGACTTTCCTCTATCAGAGCGCACTTTAATGTGATGGCGTGGTCGGACAAACCACAAGAGCTTAGGAGCATTAAAAACGATGTTGGGAGTGCTTTAGCCTCAATGGAGTGCAAGCCTCGCCATAACACCATAGATACGGCAACTCTCTATTGGGCAGGTATAGCTGGCAATGCAGCCGACTTCCCCAGTGAAGAGACTTTCTATACTTTTATAGAGCCCGCTTTGTGCTTTTTCACTCAGGAGACCAACTATCAAAGTTCTTCGAGTCCTTTCGGCATTAAGATGGCCGACAGGCTCACAGGCAAGCCTATCCATTTGGATATCTCTGATGAACCTATGAAGAAAGGGATTATCACCAACCGTAATAAGTTCGTCTTAGGACCTTCGGGTAGTGGCAAATCCTTCTTCACGAACCACTTAGTGCGCCAATATTACGAACAAGGTACGCATATCGTTTTAGTAGATACAGGGAACTCCTACCAAGGAGTCTGTGAGCTTATTCACCACAAGACCAAAGGCAAAGATGGGATTTACTTTACTTATACCGAAGACAATCCCATTGCTTTTAACCCTTTTTATACTGATGATGGAGTGTTTGACATCGAAAAGCGAGAGAGTATCAAAACACTGATACTCACCCTTTGGAAGCGAGACAATGAGCCTCCTACACGTGCGGAAGAGGTAGCCCTTTCCAATGCAGTGAACCTTTACCTGCAATTGGTAAAAGACAATCCCTCGCACACACCCTCTTTCAATGGCTTTTATGAGTATATCAAGAATGACTACCGAGCCATACTACAAGAGAAGCAGGTAAGAGAAAAAGACTTTGACTTGGCTAACTTCCTCAATGTGTTAGAGCCTTATTACAAAGGAGGTGAATACGACTATCTGCTCAATTCTGATAAGGAGTTAGACCTGCTTTCCAAACGCTTTATCGTCTTTGAAATTGATGCGATTAAAGACCACCCGATACTCTTTCCTGTGGTTACGATCATCATTATGGAGGTGTTTATCAACAAGATGAGGCGCCTGAAGGGTATTCGCAAGATGATTCTCATCGAAGAAGCGTGGAAAGCCATTGCCAAAGAAGGAATGGCAGAGTATATCAAGTACCTATTCAAAACCGTGCGTAAGTTCTTTGGAGAGGCAGTGATTGTAACCCAAGAGGTAGATGATATTATCCATTCACCTATTGTGAAGGAATCTATCATCAACAACTCCGATTGCAAGATATTACTCGACCAGCGTAAGTATATGAACAAGTTCGATGCTATCCAAGCGATGTTAGGACTTACCGAGAAAGAGAAGTCGCAAATCCTATCTATCAATCTCTCCAACGACTCTCGTCGCAAATACAAAGAAGTGTGGATAGGCTTAGGAGGCACACACTCTGCGGTATATGCTACAGAAGTAAGCCGAGAAGAATACTTTGCCTACACCACCGAAGAGAGTGAAAAACACCAAGTGATGGAACTCTCCGAGAAGTTAGACGGCAATTTGGAAAAAGCTATCGTACAAATGGCTAATGGACTGTAATAAATTAATAATCATACGTAAATCATAATAATTAAAGTCAATGAAGAAAATGTTATTAACGGGGCTTTTTGCTATAGCTATGCTGGCAAGCCCAAAACTAAGTGCACAATGGGTAGTAACTGACCCGACTAATTTTGCTCAGAGCATTATCAACACTACCCAGCAGATAGTGCAAACCTCCTCAACAGCTAAGAATATGCTCAACAATTTCCGAGAGGTGGAAAAGCTCTACAACCAAGGTAAGGAGTATTATGATGCTCTAAAAAAGGTAAATAACTTGGTAAAAGATGCCCGCAAAGTACAAGAAACGGTGCTACTGGTGGGCGACATTTCCAAGATGTATGTGACCAACTTCAAGAAGATGAGCCAAGACCCTAACTTCTCCTCTCAAGAGTTGTCTGCTATTGCCAATGGCTACTCCAAGCTCTTGGGGGAAAGTTCTAAGCTGCTCAAAGACCTGCAACAAATCGTCAATAGCTCTTCACTCTCTATGAACGACAAAGAGCGTATGGACATTATCGACAAGGTGCATAAGGAGGTGAAAGAGTACTATAATTTAGTACGCTACTACACCCAGAAAAACATCTCGGTAAGCTACCTACGTGCTAAGAAGCAAAACGATGCGCAAAAGGTACTCTCACTCTATGGAACAGAACTCAAATACTGGTAAAAAACTGATAAATGGAAAATCTACACCAAATACTTCGTACTTTATACGATGAGATGATGCCCCTAACAGCTCAGATGTCTGCCATAGCCAAAGGCTTGGCAGGCTTAGGGGCACTGTTCTATGTGGCAATGCGTATATGGCAAGCTTTAGCCCGTGCCGAACCTGTGGATGTGTATCCCTTGCTCCGTCCCTTTGCCATAGGGCTGTGTGTGATATTTTTCCCTACTCTGGTGTTAGGAACAATGAATACAGTGTTAAGCCCTGTGGTAACGGGTACCCATAGCATCTTAGAAGGACAAACACTCGATTTACACAAACTACAAGAGCAAAAAGACCGATTAGAGCGAGAAGCACAATTGCGTAACCCCGAAACTGCCTACCTTGTCTCAGATGAAGAGTTTGACAAAAAGATTGATGAATTAGGTTGGATGCCCGAAGATATGGCTGTAATGGCAGGAATGTATATTGAAAGAGGGATGTATGACCTCAAGCAAAGCATCCGATCGTGGTTTCGTGAACTACTCGAAATGCTCTTTCAAGCAGCCGCTTTAGTGATTGACACTATACGCACTTTCTTTCTTGTGGTGATGTCTATTTTAGGACCTATAGCCTTTGCCATTTCGGTATGGGATGGATTTCAATCTACCTTACTACAATGGGTTACCCGCTATGTAAGCGTCTATCTATGGCTTCCTGTATCCGATTTGTTCAGTGCTATTTTAGCACGTATCCAATCCCTTATCTTACAACGAGACATCGAGCAACTCTCTGACCCAAGTTTTATTCCTGATACTACCAACACAGCCTACATTATCTTTATGGTCATTGGTATCATAGGCTATTTTACCATTCCTACTGTAGCAGGTTGGATTATACAAGCAGGAGGTATGGGTAATTATGGTAGAAATGTAAACCAAGCTACCTCCAATGCAGGTAATATAGCAGGTGCAGGAGCTGGCTCTCTTTCAGGTAATATTACAGGTAGGTTAATGAAGTAAAAACAAGTCTAATTGAATACTAAAATTAATGGAATTTAAAATCTTTAGAAACATCGAAAACGGATTCAAACAAATCCGTATGTATGCCATAGCCTTTGCAGTGCTCTGCTCAGGCGTGAGTATCTTCGCTGTAGGCTATGCCTATTACTTTGCCGAGAAACAGCGTGAGAAAATCTATGTGTTAGACAATGGTAAATCACTAATGCTGGCACTCTCTCAAGATGAGAAAATCAATCGCCCTGTCGAGGCTAAAGAACACGTGCGCAGGTTTCACGAACTCTTCTTCAACTTAGCCCCCGATAAAAAAGCAATTGAAGACAATACCAAACGTGCCTTCTTTATGGCTGATAAATCTGCCTTTAACTACTATAAAGATTTGGCTGAAAAAGGCTATTACAACCGCATCATCTCTGGTAATATCCTCCAACGGGTAGTCATCGATAGCGTGCGCTGTAACTTTAATAGTTATCCTTATCAGGTGGAAACCTTTGCCAAGCAGTTCATCACCCGCGCCAGCAATATCACCGAAAGGAGTCTTATTACCTCCTGCAGGTTGATTAACTCCGTGCGTTCTGATAATAACCCTCAAGGATTTATCATCGAACAGTTCAATGTAATAGAAAACAAAGACCTTAGAACCGTAGAGAGATGATAGCCAAAATCCAGAGAGAGATACATTCTCTAAAAAAGCAAACCCAAAGCTATTGTCAGGGACTTTCACCCTCACAAAGAAAACGCTTGGTACTCTTAGCCTTTGCAGTCTACTCGCTACTTACTCTTTTTATACTATGGCACGCTTACCAAGAGTACCACCAAGGCGAAGCCCCTGCCATACAGCATATTGACAACAAGGCTATTGTACCTACTGAGGGGAATACCCCAAAAAAGGATTCGTTAATTTTTAAACAACTTAATAATGGAAAAGAACACACCCCTTCCAGAGCAAAACGGTAATACCCCTGCCTCAGATAAGGCTAACGCTCCTTCTTCTACACCGAGTTTCTTGGTCAGTGAAGAAGAGGAAAAAGCCCTACAAGAGCGCAATGAGGAAAAAGCCCTTGCTAAAAAACAACAACTCAAGAAAATTGTCATCTATGCCCTAATGGGGATAATCTTCCTCGCTTGTATGTATCTGCTTTTTGGTGGCGGAAGTGAGCAAGAGCAAACACAAGTAGGCATCAATGAGGCAATACCACAAGCTACCGAAACCCTCTTGCCTTCTGATAAGGAAAAAGCCTACGAAGAAGCCCTTTTAGAAGAAAAAGAAGCTGATAAAAAAGCCTCTCTCAATGCGCTGTCAGACTATTGGCAGGAAGACGAAGGGGAGGAATATCCCGAAGCTATCGAGGAGGAAGAAGAACCTACTCCGCGTTATCGCAAGGCTACCCCTAATGCCTTTGAGCGTTCCGCTCAGTCTTATCGCGATATTCACCAAACTTTAGGCAGTTTCTACCAAGATAATAGTGCTTACGAGGAGCAACAAAGACTCAAAGAAGAGATAGCCTCGCTCAAGTCTCAACTCTCCAATAAGCAAGATCCTACCTCTATAGATGCCCAAATGGCATTGATGGAAAAGTCTTATGAAATGGCTTCAAGATATTTGCCTAAAGGACAACAAAACCCTTCAATGATGGGGGGCGCAGGCTCGCAAGAGGGCGAGGGAAACAATAGTAGCGAAGCTGACAATGCAGAACAGAGTAAAAACATCGCTCCTGTCTATACCCCAGAGGAAAAGGTAGTCAGTCGTTTGCCCCGCAAGCAGTCCGAGAAGGAGGCTTTGCAAGAATGGGTAAAGGAGCAACAGACCTCTTTTTTCAATGGCGAGAGCTTTAAGCCACAAGGTAGTATCCTAAAGAATAGCATTCGCGCTTGTACACATATCGAACAGCTATTAGGAGAAAACTCAAGGGTGCAGCTAAGACTTTTAGAGCCTATACGAGTAGCAGGCATACTCATTCCTAAAGGAGAGCTGCTTACAGCCTCTGCTAAAGTGAGTGGTGATAGATTGTTACTCACCGTAAAATCCTTAGAATACAAGGGCAAGGTAATTCCTGTCTCTATAGCTGCCTACGACATCGATGGGCAACAAGGGTTATACCTGCCCGCTTCTTCCGATGCCAATGCCTTTAGAGAGATAGCAGCAGGAATGAGCAAAAGCTCAGGGAGTAGCTTTACCTTTAGCTCTTCCGCCAAAGACCAAATTGTCTCTGAGCTGAGCAAGGGGGTCGTGCAAGGAGGTACGTCCTATCTTTCTAAAAAGATTGCACAGCCTTCCATAAGGGTTAAAGCAGGTTATCAGCTCCTACTCATCTCTAAGAAATAGCCTTTCAGACAAACCCCTAAACACACAACAAAGCACAAAACAACACAATTATTTATTTTTCAACTTATTAAACACACTTAATATCATTTTATTTATGCGTAAATTACACTTATTTTTATCGGTAACAATGCTTACTGTTACCGTGCAAGCCCAAAATGAGGCAAAGGAAAACACAGCTCTCAGTACTGAGAAAAAGGAACTTTTAGCTCAATCAGGAAAGGTAGTGCCTTATCCTTTGCAGGTGGCTTATGATCAAACGACCCATCTTATCTTTCCTGCTTCTATCCGCTATGTGGATTTAGGCAGTGAAAACTTAGTAGCTGACAAGGTCAAAGATGCCGAGAATGTACTAAGGGTAAAGGCAGCTAAAACAGACTTTACCGATAGCACCAACCTATCGGTTATCACTCAAGACGGAGGCTTTTATAGCTTTGAGGTGAGTTATCACACCACACCACAACCTCTTACCATTGATTTTGGTAGAGGAATGCCCCAAGGCAACAATGTGAAATCGGATATTCTCTTTTCTGACACAGGCTGGGAATCACCTGCGGTAGCTCAAATTATTATGTCGTCTATCTACCATCAGAAGAAGAATTACATCAAGCATATAGGTTCGGAGAATGCAGGTATACAATGGCTACTAAAAGGTATCTATGTACACAATAGCAAACTCTATGTAGACGTGCAATTGTCCAATCGTTCTAACCTGCCTTTTGAAGTAGATTTTATCACTTTTAAAATCATTGATAAGAAGACCACCAAAAAGAGCATTGTACAAGAAGTGCCCATTGAGCCCTTGCGCGTATACCAACCTATATCCCTACTAAAGGCTCATAAAGAAGCCCGCTCGGTGTATATGTTAGACCAACTCACCCTCTCTGATGACAAGGTTTTGCGGGTAGAAATCTTTGAAAAGAACGGCTCTCGCTACCAATCGTTCCTCATCACTAACGAGGAGATTATAGCCGCTCGCCCTATTGAACAGTTTAACCTTAAATTCTAATGCCAATGTTAAGAATTATCACTTGTATTTGTCTGTGCTTTTTAGGAGGCTCCATTGCCCAGGCACAGCGATTGTTACCCAAGCAAAAAGGGATCTCGCTCTCTTGGGTCGCACCCGCAGAGGCTTTTACTTCCTCTTTTTCTGATGATTTTGGGGTGCAGTTGGGCTATAGTATCAATGCTAAAAGGGGTAACTACAAGCATTTTGCCCTTGAATATCAAAGGCAATTATACCCTTACAAGAGTCTGAATATACCTGTTGAGAGGTATATAGGTGCAGGAGGCTATAGTTTTGCCTTAGTCAGTGACAGCAGTAAAACGGTGGCATTGAACTTAGGAGCAGAAGCTCTTTTGGGCTATGAGGTAGTCAATCATAGCAAAAGCCTCCTTCCTGATGGAGCTTTGCTAAAGAATGAAAATAATTTTCTCTATGGTGCACAGGTAGGTTTGCAGATAGAGACTTACCTAAGTGATCACTTTTTAGTACTCTGCTCTGGCAAGGTAGCGGCTTTGTGGGGAAGTTCCTTTGAGCTACTGCGTCCCTGTGCTACTGTAGGACTGCGTTATATGTTTTAACCTTTAAAAAGACAATACGATGAAGAAAATAAATCAGAAAATTGTAATAGGACTCATTGCAATACTATGTGTGACCCTATTCACCTCTTGTAAAAAAGAGTTGGACGTACAACAAAATTTTCCTTTTGAGGTAAAGGTATTGCCTGTGCCTAAAAGTATAGGTAAAACCGATACAGTAGAAATACGCTGTGAGTTGCACTCTCCCTACCAGTACGATGAGAACCGCTATTTTATTCGTTACTTTCAGTATGAGGGTAAAGGAAGTTTGCGTACCTCTCCACAAGAGGAAGCCCTGTTTGCTAATGATGTTTATCCACTTGCCTCCAAAGGAGCGTTTAGGCTTTACTACACTTCTGCCTCAGAAGCTAACCAGTCTTTCTCCGTTTGGATAAGTGACTCCTTCGGCAATGAACAAAAACTTGATTTTGAGTTTAATGTGAAGAAAGAATAAAAAGAAAAATCCCGTTAATTCGGGATTTTTTTTGTAGCTTTGCAGTCTAAGAAAATATTTCTTGGACATTTGCAAAACAAAAAAATCAATATAAACAATTTAAAATCAATTATTAACAAAAAATAAAGACGTTGCGATTATAGTAATTATTATAAATAGCGAGGTATGACAACAGAAGATTACATAAAACAAAAAGGCCCTTTACTTTCAAGTCAGTTAATAACGTACTATGAGGATGAAAACACAAGTAAAGATGCTATAAGAAAAAGATTAGAAAGGCTTCCTGAAAGTATAGGGAGAATTAGAGGATTTTTTAAGGATAATCAGACTTTTTTTTATCATAAAGAGCAGCAATCTACAGAAAAGTATTTTAGTATATTGATAGAAAGTCTAAAAACAAGTGCAAAACAGCATTATTGTATTATTAACTCCTTACAGTATCATAAAGGATATATAAAAAAAGATGAGTTAGCTTCTTATTCTTTTAGTCCTATAGAAAATTTGAAATCACATAAGAATTTTTCAAATGTAGTAAAAGACTTAATTCGTATAGGTTTAATTATTGAAGGAGAGGATTGTTATACACTATCTCCTAATGTTGGTTACTCTAATAATAAGAATGCTTACAAAGCAATTGAAATAGTGAAAAAGAACATCTTATCTCATTTTTATGATTTAAATAGAAACATAGGTTTTATATCGTATAATGGTGGTAATTTTAATTCTGAATTTTCAAAATTTCAGTTTTCTTTTACAGCTCCAAGCTATATTTGTGGTTTGAGTAAACCTTCTTTTGTTTTAGCTGATATTATGATAGGAGGAAGTAATGATGAAGAGAACATTAATTTCTTCCTTACAAAAATTAATACTATAAAAAAGACTCATAAGAAAAGTAATTTTATTCCCTATTTAATCACAGATTCTTTACCTAATGAAGCATTCAATAAATTAAAGGAAAATGGAATAGTTATTGGTCTAATAGATAAACTTTTTGGGAGGGAATATAAAGAGTTAATGAAATCTTTAATAGATGTAATCACTAATATAAGTGTGATACTTAAAAAAGAACCCAATAAATTTATTGAAATAATAGAGAAATTTGATAAGCTAATAGATGGGAAAACAAATAATTTGCGAGGTGATTTATTTGAATTTATTGTTGGGTATTATCATAGTAATTTATGCCAAAGTATTGATATAGGTAAAATTTACAGGGATGATGATGGGAAAAAGAAAGAAGTTGATGTATATGCGTCCTATCAAGATAAAATAATTTTATGTGAATGCAAAGCTTATAAGACGCCTATAAGTTTAGAAATAATAGAGGAATGGAATGAAAAAATAGCTTTTATATATAAGGTAATTGAGAAAAATCGCAGTTCTGCAGGTGGTAAAAATAAAGATATAATTTTTGAATTTTGGTCTATTTCAGGTTTCTCAGAAGAAACTATACAATACCTTCAAGAAAAGAAAAATAACTTAAAAAAATATAAAATTGAGTTTTATAAAAGGGATGAAATTCTAAAAAAAGCAAAGGATTCAAATGCTAATAAAATCACTGATATAATGAATGAATACTTTGCAAATAGTGATATTTAAAGCCAAAATTCTCCTTTCTCTTCCAAAACAAGCCTACTTCTAAAAGTGGGCTTGTTTTGTTTTACCTTTGCGCAAAATAATGCAAATGGAAGTAGTAGTTATAGAAAAATCTGTTTTTGAACAGATACAAAAAGACGTACAGCAACTCAACAATTCTCTGCAAGTGGTAATGGATACTTATAAGGGAATTTGGCAAAAAGAAAAGTGGTTGGACTCTCAGGAGGTTTGTCTGCTTTTGGGTATTAGTAAGCGTGCTTTGCAGTATTATAAAGACCAAAAACTGTTGCCTTTCTCGTGCATCCACCGCAAGAACTATTTTAAGCGTAGTGATGTAGAACAGCTTTTAACCTCTAACCTTCAAACCAGATGAACTTGCTCACAGAAACACACCAGGAACTAAGCTCTTACCTTAGTCAGCTTGAAAACCTTAAACAGCAAATGGACTTTATCCTTAAAAACTTCCGACCTGTATTTGAGGGCGAGATATTCTTATCAGGAAAAGAAGTCTGTGAGCTGCTGCATATCACCAAAAGAACCCTACAGCAATACCGTGATGATGGGCTCTTTCCTTATATCCAAATTGGTGGTAAAATTCTCTTTAAACAAAGTGATATTCTAAAGATTTTGGAGGCTAACTATAAGAAATAGCTTCTCCTTTTATCTTCAATGGCTATCTTATAAGGCTTCTTTTTATCCTAAACCAACAAAAAATCTATCTGTAAGGTCTTTCTTTTGCTTCTTTTCTTTCTCAAAGAAAAGAAGGTCGTGAGCCACGACAGGCAGTCAGTAACACAGATAAGCAATCATAAAAAACACCTCTTAGAAATACTCTAAGAGGTGTTTTTTATTAAGGATTAAACCAATAAGGGTTGTGTACGAAAGTCTTTGAGGTTGAGGAAAAAGCCTCTGTAAAGAGTGAGCCCTTCTCTGAACAAGTTCCAAAGTAGAGTGCTTCCCATTTGTGAAAGAGTGGCGTTGATGAACAAATCTTGCTTGGTTAAGGCTTCGGCAAGGGAGCAACTTGGGGTATTGTCATTCTGCTCGGCTTGCGTTAATAGTTCTCCAAAGGCTTGGGTAATAGTAGGCAGGGTGTCTATGGGAGTAAAAGTATCACTATGAGGTTGCTCAATGGCTTGTAAAGTACCTAAAATCACTTGCCCTGAATGGGTGCTGTTGCCAAAATCTAACCAATACTTAGGGTTGTTGTGGTAGTGGTGGGCTCGTTCTAAATGGGTGAGTACCTCTCCAATGTCAAAGCGTGCCTTTACGCTATCTACACACGAAAGGTAAATGCTTCCTCTCATTGTTTCTTCTTCAGAGGAAAAGGTCTCAGTGCTGAATAGCTGTGTTTGCGCTCTCCAATCTGTACCAAAAAAGCGATTGATACGGCTTATTAGGGCAGTGGATTTGTACATTCCTAACTCACAAGCTGAAAAAAGCTGTCTACCGAGATTGGCAGGGCTTACAAGGTCGTTGTCCCAAAAGGTTACCGATAACCCTGCGTGTCCTAAAGCAACCAAAGCGTGGTTGATACGTGCTAAAGCAGTGGCTACTTGCGAGCCTGTGCCTCCTGCTCCTATCAGATGTACTTTAATAGGATTGGTAGCATTGAGCAAAGCAGTATCAGTAAAATGTACCCGCTCTTTGTGTGTTTGGACAGAAGTATTGAAAGGGTTGAGAGTGTTTGAGGTGTTTAGGGTTTGTTTCATTGTTATAGGATTTGTTGTAAGGTGAGGTGATTGGGATTGAGAAGTTCGCAAGGAAAAGGCTTATTACTTTGAGTGAGTTCCTGCCAAAGGGTTATTAAGGGTATTTTGGTTATAGGATATGAGCCTAATTGATGAGAAAAATAGCTATTGAAAAAATAATCTTCCCATTGGGTGATAAAGTCTTCTAAGCAAGAGGCTTTACGCTCATTTACCTGCACTGACCCCATACACACATTGCCATTTTCATAGACGTTAAAAAAAGGCGCATAGCACAGAGGTGTATTAAGGTGTGGTTTTTGGTTTTTCGGCAGGGCATATATCCAAAGGCTCTTGGGGGTAGCTTTCCACAACAGAGGAGGTAGATTTACTTCTTTGCTTTCTATAGCGAGGGAGGAGGCAAAAAATAACTGCTTTTTTTGTGTTTTAGAGTACCAAACAGCCTGCCCCTCGCCTTTATGGGATAGATGGAGCACCCTGCGAGGAATAATACCTTTGGGGACTAAAAAGGCTTGTGCTTGCTCTTTTTGGCAGGTGAGCGTTTTGGCAAGTGCTTGCGCTTGGTCGAGGGTAAGCGGTTGTGCGCTTGTAGGGTTACCATTGTTATCAAGGTGTAAGTACTCTACATAACTCTGTGGGTTGTAGTGGTTACTGTCTTCGTAAAAGACAAGTGCCGATGTAGGGCGATATACTTCCCCTACTTCTGGGGTGAGGTCTGTGTATTTCATTTTAAATGCGGTTTAAAAGGGTTATAAATTCGGTTAAGAGAGAAAAGAAACGCTGTTCAAAATCAAAGTTAGCAAGGGGTGTTGTGCTGTTGAAATGTTTGTAAATGGTAGGGAGTTCTATCTCACTACATTGGGAGTATTCTCCATTGAGCCAATCTAAAAGATAGGTATGGAATAGGTCGCTTTGGTCTTCATAGACAAAAGATAGGTATTTCTCTACTTCAAAAAGTTCTTCTTCACCTTGCTCATAGTCCTCTGCTCTGTGCAAATGGGTATAGATAGAGTGGTTAGGAAAATCCTGCCACAAGGTATAAAAGGCTTGAGAGAGGGCAAGGCATTCGGCTTCTAAATCATTTTTAGGAATAAAGCGGTCTATACGCCTTTGAAAAAAGTCTAAATGGCAAGGGTTGCGTATCTTTTTGGAAAGAATAGTACCTATTTGTTGTGCCTGCTTTAAAAAGTGCAGGAGGTGGTCTCTTTCCGCTATTTCTTCATAGTCTTGGCTAATACAATCCTGCAACATTTCATAGGCATAAGCCACAAAACAATCTTCTTGTACATAGTTTGCTATAAAAGCACGTTGGTTTAGGTAGGCATATACCGATAAAAATAGTTCATAAAGTGGTTTGTTTTTATGTACTTTCAGAAGTCTATAAAGCGGTTGCAGAGGGACAAAAAACACTTCGTTGGGCAAATAAAAACGTTCTTCGCAAGAGAAAAAAGCATCGCTATTGTGGGCTTTCAATACTTTTAGTTCACAGAAAGTACCTTTGGTATCTCTCTTTTTGATTTGCTCTTGGCTGTAAGAAAGGGCTAAGGCAATCCCACAAGAAAGGTCGTACTGCTCTATGGGAAAGGGAGTAAAGCCGTAATGGTCTGCCATTTGAGCAAGGGAACACTTGAGAGTGGTTTTTAGCTGTGCTTGCTCCTCTCCACTAAAAATGATGTACTTGCTTGAATGATACACTTTAGGAGGAAAGGTTGTCTTTAAAAAACCATTGGCAAAAGAGTTTTCGGGGCTACTTGTTGCTGTTCTTGACGTATCTGTGAGCGGTCTTTGGAGCGTTGCACTGCTTTGGAAAACTCTCTTAACCTGCAATAGAGTTCTCTCTGTGCTTCGCTTTGTATGGGTGCGAGGGTTTGTTGGGATTGCTGTTGCATACATTTTTAGGTTGTTTTTAGTTTTTGATAATGTTTGTAATTTTAGCTACAAGCCTTGTTTTAAGCTGTTTTACAAGGCTCATAGCTTTAGAATTAATAGAGATTTAGCCTTTTGTACCCATTGTGATTTGTAGGGGATAGACAACGCTGTCTCCCTCTACGTAAGGTGTGCCTGCTTTGGCATTGGTGAGCAGGGGGTAATGGGTGCTGTAAAAATTCTTGACTTGCTCTACTGACCACGATGGATTAGGGTCGGCAAGGTGGATAGTTTGTCGGTTTTCTTCAAAGACAAACATTCTTTTCAGTTGGGTAGCTATGAGCATAACAATACTTTTTTTAGGGGTTAATACTTATTCTTCAAACAAGGTAGGGGCAAAGTGTGTGGATAGTTCTGACCTTTTTTTGCGGATTTTATCGGTATAGTTAGGGAACTCATCGGGAGGAGGTAGTTTTGACCACGCTTCTCGGTACTTGCCCTGCGCTTCTAAATCAGCTACTTTTTTCATAGCCTCATCGTATTTCTTTTGTTGTTTCTCGGCTTTTTCTTTCTCCATAGCTGATTGCCTTTGGGCTTGCTTTTGCGCCTCGATGTACTGCTCCATATTCACAAACAGAGAGGAGGTTTCTTCTAAAGGTTGGGTGATGCTTTGAAAAAAACCTGCATCTAATTCTTCGGCAGTGCCTCTAAGTACTAAGGGAGGCAAAAGGTGCTTGGCAGGGTCTGAACATTGTTCATTCTCAAGCAATACCGATACAACAAGCTGGCTATTTGCTTCTTGGGTTATGACTAAGTGCAGTTTGCCTTGTATGGCTAACTGAGCAATTTGATTGAAAAAATGGGTTTCCATTGGATACTTCGTTTTTAAATTGATACTTCTGTTTTTATATCCTTATCTTTTAAGGGGCTTTTTTTAATAGTGTTTTCAGTGCGATAACTCACTGTGTAGCCGTTTGCCTTTACGATAGCTTCTAAGGCTTGTCGGGCTTTGAGGGTTGCCTCTCGGTCTTGGTCGCTAAGGTTCATAAAGTGCAGTGGCTCAAAAGTTCGGATGATTATCCCTATATAGGACAGGGCTTTAGGGTCAGTTGTTAGGGGTTGTTTGAGTGGTTTCATTGAGATACACTTTTTTAGGTTAAACTACTTCTTGGGGTTCTATCTCAAACTCAATGCTTCTTTTGCTACATTGGGTTTGGTCGTACCATTGCAAGTTGGTTAGGTCGTCTTGGGTAAAGGCTAGCTTGTACCGCTTGCAATAGGCTTTTATCACTTCGATTGCTTTGTATTTGCTTGTGCATACTTGCATAAGGACACGGCTACTCATATAGTGCCAGCTATCGGTCTTATAGACTAAATAAACGCTTTCCATAGGCTGTTAGGTTTTATTAAGGGTTGAGTTTTGGGCTTCTTTGAGTTGCTTTAGTTTAATATATAAGTCCTGCCAATAGGCTTTTAGCCTCTTATCTAACGCCTTGTGGGTGTTGTCAGTATGCTTATACCCTCTAAAGCTATCGGCTTGCGCTAAGGCTTTATCAAGGTCGGTTACCTCTATAGGTGTACCATTGAGGTCTGTTATTATCATTTTTCAAAGGTTTTAAAAAGTTCATCAAAACGGATGTCATCTGTCCAATACTCATCGGAGGAGTATTTTCCATAGGCTTTTATATAGAAATCATCGTATCGGGTAAATACGCTTCGGTAAATATCCAAACGGCTTTCAGGCGTATTGAAAGAGGCTAATTCCTCCTCAGTGAGTTCCACAAAAGCCCAAGTACGTTCTTCCAAAAAGGATAAATCGGGCTGTTCCTCATCGCTGAGGGTATAAAAGTCGGTTCTTGCCTCATAGAAACTAAGGTTTACAAAATCGGGGTCGCTCTTTAGGGTAGCCACTTGTTGGGCTACATTTTTCACTTTCTCAAGCCATTGCTCGGTAAGGCTGATAAGAGCAAAGTCGCAACTATCCCATTCGCTATTGGTATAGGCACGCACCAATAGGTGTGTTGTAGGTGTTTTGCTGATATTCATTTTCTTTTCAATTTTAAAGGGTTATACATTTAGAAAGGCAAATCGTCCTCGTCTTCCTCTGCTACTTGCCCTGCTGTGACTTGGGGCTTTGGCAAAGGTGTTATGGCATTTGCGTTATTTGTCTCACTTGCAGAGGTATTAGGTGTTACTTCTGCTTTCTTGCTAAAGTGGAATTTGATTTTGGAGGTGTGAAAGTTCAAGCCTGCTTGAGGCTCTCCCTCACGATTGAGCCACGCTCGTGCCGATACTCGTCCTTCCAATTCAACCAATGTGCCTTTGGTAAGGTACGGAGCAACTCCCGTACTGAGCCAATAAGCACAGTCAAAAAAGGAGGTCTGTTGTACGTTTTCACCTGCTTTGTTTCGGTAGTTGTCGTTCACTGCTACAGAGAAATTAACTACTTGTTTGCCATTTGATAGGGTTTGCACTTGTGCATTTTCGGTAAGTCTTCCTACGATATTCATAAGCGTTCTATTTGTTATTAGGTTACTAAATTTCTACTATTTGGTCTATGCGCCCATAAAGATAGGCACGGAGGCTGGTGCGGTCGATAGCATAGTATTCATACCAAGTATTATACTGCTTTACAATGAACTTTCTCAGTACATCGGAAAAGTCAAATCGGTAGCCCAATAAGGGGATAGCATTTCTAAAAAAGCAGTTACTATTGACCGCTTGGGTAATCCAATTTTTCTCTGTTCGGGTGAGTTTCTCGCCGCTATTGAGTTTTACACGGAGCTGATAGACTTGGCAGTCTTTCAGATGTTCTAAGGGGCTTATTTCGTGAGAAACGAATTTAGTTGCGATACAGGGTTCTTTTTTCATCTTGTTGCATTTTAGGAGTTTTATACGGCTTTACGGCTTGTTTGGACACGATACGCACGATTTTCGGCTCTTAGGTTGTCTTTTTGATTTTTTATTCGACAATGGGAGGAAAAGCGGTATTCGTTTTAAAAAACAATCTGT
>OJLB01000214.1_pt1 | contig 34984 bp, 20 predicted proteins | sample 1596861 | NCBI WGS metagenome assembly OJLB01 (sample SAMEA3904681, study PRJEB24821) | metagenome | biome: Builtin; feature: hospital; material: surface | place: USA | collected 2013-06-06
ATCTACACGTAAGGAGTCGTCGGCAGCGTCAGATGTGTATAAGAGACAGGGGCAAATGCAGGTAACGAACGAGGACCGATCAGGGAAGGGGGAGGAGGGGGAGCGGAGGATGAGCGGGCAGAATCACGATGGTGACTACACAATCATGTAGGGTACCGTGTCTAGCCAGCAACAATGAATAAGAAAGATTGTACTAATAATCGCATTGTTATTCACAAACTCTCCTGCTCGGGCTCACGAGTTTTCGTACGTTGCAGCTCAGTGCGCAGAAGCGCATGGGGATTTTGGGGATAAATCATTAGGTGTTTTTTCGGTGGCTTTTTCTGGCGAGCCGACGTCGTGAGCCGAGGTCGTGGTTTTGGCGTTCGCTCAGCAGACCGGATGGTCCGCCCGCCAACAAGGCGGCCTAACTCCGTCACCATCTGCAATATGTCGTGATCATCTGCTTGCATACGCAGAAAAGTCTCGTTGGACTCATTTTCCTTCTCGACAAACGTGCGGTTTTGGGCTGCTCGCATCACGCGTGCCCGAAGCTCACTGCGGATCCGCTCGATCTGCGTTCGAAGTGCTGCATCGTCCCGCGATGAGGCATGGCCATCTGCATGTGACAAGATGCCGACCGCGCGCGCTTCATACGCAGTGGCCAGCACTGCTTGTGCATCACGCAAACATAGCCATTGGGTGCGAATAATCTCGGCAAAGAGCGACGATGTGCATCCAAGCACGTACGCATGCGGTCCGAGTTGTCGTGTCCGCTCGAGGACTGCGAGCGCCGTGTGTGGCACGTGGAATTTGTCTCGGAAGGCAATCAGGAGCATATGGAGCGCAGGAGCAAAGAAAGGCGTCTGAGGTCCATACTGTGCCAATTCAATGTTCGGCGACGTTGATGCCGTCGTTGGGGCGCTCGTGTCTGACGTCCACACATGCGCCTCCGCCCATCTCCAGGCATCCACAGCGCTGCCATGCGAATGAATGTCTTGCCAGAGGCGATCGACGCCGCGATCCAGCTCCTCAGGCGATATTTGCGCTGCCAATCCTTCCAAACTTGCCTCGAATCGTGTGCCTACGCCGCCGCCACGAGCCGTCAGCTTCCGCGACCGAATGGCATTGCGCTCTGCAAATGCGCCAAGCTCAGAGGAAGAGGCTTGCATGCGCGGCACATCCATCTCCTGCTCCAGGAGCTCAAATATACGCCGAAACTGGGCTGATTCCGACGGTGTAAGTGCTGACGTATCGTACGTGCGTCGCCGCTGCTGAAGCGTTTTTGGCGTGCTTGCACGCTCATTTGCATAGAGAACATCGCGCGGTATGGATTCCGATGCCCATGTTGGCTTTTGCATGGCTGCATGGATGGCGCCATTGGGCTGTGGAGACACATCAGCCAGAAGCTCGTCCCATGCATTGCGGGGGCCTGTCACGTAGGCTCGATGCGATTTCGCACAACGCCACGCTGTCTGCATGTGTGGCGCCGCGCGTACGAGCGATCCCCCGAGCCACCACATGTCCATCAAACAAATCTCACTTGTATGCGAGAATCTGAATGTATCTATTTATATGGACGAGGGGTCGTGGCGAGCAATGTTCCACGCAGACGCCAAGCAAAGGACGATATGACTACAAAGGCGCTCAGGTTCAATAAGCAAGTCCATGCTCAAAAATGCATCGCAATTGGGGCGCGCCTTGATTGTGGAGGCTCGTTGCCTGAGGTCCATTCTCCGTTCAGGAAGAGGAACGAACGAGCGAACCACTGACGCATCTTCAGTCCCTGTCTTGGCCGCGTGTGACTTTCTCTCGGTGATATGGCGCTTTTGGTCGTCACTGGTCTTCCATGCTCTGGCCGCACAACACGCGTGCAGGAGATCCGGGCGAACTTCGAGTCGCGCCTCGCGTCCTCGCCAACATTGTCGAGTGTGCGTGTTGTGCAAGATGCCGACGTCCATGTGGACCGACACGTGTATGAGTGTATGTGTATGAAACCCGTGCCGCTCCATGACTAACATCAGCCAGCGCAGCGCACTGAAGGGCGCGCGCGTGCTGCCTATCTAAGCGCGGTTCGTCGTGCATTGAGCACGAGCGCGATTGTCATTGCCGATGGTGGGGCAGGACTGAATATCAAGGGATCTCGGTACGAGCTGTGGTGTGCAGCACGCGAGCTTGGTCTTCGCTGTGCAACGGTACGTACAAGGAACTATTCGTGACACTTACGCCACCTGGATCAGCTGTATGTGGCATGCACTCAAGATCTTTGTCGGGCGTGGAACGCGAAGCGGCGCGCACATGGCGAGCCTTGCTATACAGACGCATGGTACGTACGCGCTTCATCAGTCTCTTTGTATATGATTTTTTTATTTCTCTCGACTTACACGCTGCCCAGTCTGGACGAGCTCATGTTCCGATTCGAAGAGCCTACGCCAGAAGCTCGTTGGCATCGCCCCTTATTTACTACGACATCCGTCGGCTCAGCGGATCATCCGGAATGTTTGCCGACGCCTCTTGATGCTATTTGGGACGCTATGACATTAGCGCGAGTCCAACCGCCCAAGGCCGTCACAGCTGTCGTACGTATCATAGCATACGATTTTGTTCGCCACTTAGGGCACTCATTCCCTTCCCCTACTAACATCGACAAAAGCGGAAAAAAACGACCAACAATAGCTTGGAACTTCTCGATACCATCACACAGAGCGTACTGTCGGCGCTCACTGAGTACCGTGCCAACGGAGGCGCATTGACAGGGAGTATTCCGCTGCAGCTCACCCCGACCATTCCACCGCCTCCCATCATGTTCGAGTGCCCATCACTACATATGTTTCCTTCGCCTGCACGGCTACAAACGCTGCGGCGTCAGTTTGTGCGCGTGTACACAAGCAAGGCTGAAATCGCCGATAGTCTTAACCTGACGGCCCAGGCCGAACCAGAACGGTTCATCGCACAGTTGTTTACGTCATGGTTACAAGAAGCACTTTCTTCGAACAAACTCCATAGCTAATTACAAACAACGTTCATAAGAACAGACAAGACTCTTACGTATTCACCTTTTGGGAAGCCGCTGCGGCTGCAGCTGCGGCCGCGACAGCGCTCAATGACGCTAGATTATCCGGGTTGCCAGCTGCGTCCATGCCACCGTCGTTCGTCTTGTTGTCTTCGCCATGCACACGGCTAGGCGGCCGTGGCGCATCACCCAATGTCGCATGTTCAAGCGACGGATCCAGCATGCTCTCTGCACGTTGGGGTGGCATGCCACCACGTGCGCGCATCGCATTAGGGTCGTTTGGGTGGATCTGTGTGGGAGGACCTGGCGGCGGCATGCCACTGTCGCCTAATTGGGATGAAAAGTGGTTGGGAACATGAAAACCGTGCTGCTGATTGGCATTGGAAACCGCTTCAAGGAGCCAGTACGGAGCGCCACCTGACGCGGCCGCTGCCACAGCTGCGGCTGTAGCTGGATCCTGTGCCTGTTCTGCCGTGTCGTGCATGCCCCCTTGACTCTGTGCGTGCGTGGCATCGTGCTGGTCCACACCACGCGGAGGCGCGCCTGGCGCACCAGGATGCTGCTGTGCAAATGTTGGGAGTAGGGTAGGCGCATGCGACGCGGGGCGATCGATCGGTAGAGCCGGTGCATTTGGCACGGCTTGGTGGCCGCCAAGCGCACGCAAGGCCACACGAAGCGTGTCATTATCGCGTTTGAGAATCTCGATGGTTTCGATCGCCTCATTAAACCGGCGGCGATGCTCTTCAGCGGCAAGCAACGCGCTTTCAAGCGACGCCGCCTTGCTTTCCAGGTCGGCAATGTACTTGTTCTTGCGCTCGCGGAAAACGCGCTGAGCATTGCGATTCTGCTCGGCACGCCGGCTCGTACTGAGGGTGCGCGTCATGCCTGTCTTCCCCCGCGCGCCGACGAGTCCTGTCTGCTCAGATGTGAGGTGCTTGTTCTGCTCCGAGGTCGGGCTTGCGACCGCTGGTGGCGGTGGCGCCATGCGGCTTTGATCACTTTGAACACCTGAGGTATCACCATAGGCACTCACATCATGCGCTGTGGGGTCAAATGGGCTTGGAGCGCTGTGATGCAGCGTCGGCATGCCGTTGTGGTCAAGCCCGTGTCCGGGGTACGCGGGTGGCGCAGTGGGTGCCCATGACAGGGAGGGGGCATCGACACTGCTGTGTGGTGATTCGTTCTCCATCCGCACATGTTTGGATGAACGAGGATTTTCACTCATGTCGTCTCCTCGGCCCTTGGAAACGCGCGGGGAGGGAGTATGAGCACTGTTGGAACTGGGATGTTGGTGGTGGAAGTGGTGGGGATTGGTGGAATTGTGGTTCTGCTCGTGATCTGGACGGGAAGCTGCATTCGCTAATTGGATAACTGCTCCGAAGGCTTCGTCACCCAACGGTGGTGGTGGCGCAGGAGGGCCGTGATCCATGTCTACCTATGTTAGCATGCTCTGTTCGTCCTCCAGCATGACACTCTACGCGTCGTACGCGTCTCCACTCACCAGCAACCGTTCTCCTCGAATTTGCTAAGGATGACAAAAGGGAGGTGTAGCAGGTTTCTGGGATAACTGCTTACGGTTGCTGCTCACGGCGTACTGTCCCCGTCTACGCGCGCTTATTTCGGCCGACATATTGGCCTGTCTGTCCGAGAGGACGTGGCGAACATGTGGCCAACTTAGTCTTGATAGTTCCAGTGATAGCCCAGATCATATGCACCTACTAGGCCCATAATGCATGTAAAGCAACTTTCTGGCACGGACGAAGGTTTTGTCTGGTTGGCTATTTGAACAGAATCGGGTATAAACGTATTTGGAAAAATTGGCTTGGCTTGGCCGCTACCCAGCGCGTGCCCGTGTGGCGCTTGGCCGTCTTGCCAATTGTGGGGCAGGGATTCAAACCGATCTATCAGAAGTGGCATATGGCCGAAGGCGGCGAGTGATAGGGTTGGGAATTTGATGGTGCTTCTCATCAACATAATTCCACCCTTGTCCAAAACACTTACCATAACGAAAGAAGGAATACCATCATATCAGCTATTGGCTCCCGCTGGCCCCGTAGAACGCGCTGTTGAAGAGTCCATTATCAATACTAGAGCATGCCTGACTTGCAGCGGGCTTTGCAGTTTCAGGATACCATGCCAAATGAGAGTGGCTCGGTGTCGGAGCTGCTCCTGCTCCTGGTCCCGCTCCTGATGATTGCTGTGGCATTGATCTTTATTCTTATCGCGCCGTTCGTCATGTACTTGATCCTTAGGTTTCGCCCAGGTATTGCTCTCATGGATGGCGATGGGCCTGTCCACGTGGCCTACGAAGAACAACTGGAGTCTTCCGGCGCCTTTCAACGCGCGTATCAGCGGTGGCTTGAGCAGGTGGACGATGCAACGCGTGCAGGCTACGAGCTTGCGCAAAGGTGGTGCTCCAACCATCCTCCCATGCCGTCCCGGGACACAGACATTACAACGCCTCAATTTTTGGGGATCCAGGAGAAAGGCGTAAGTGCGTGGAGTTTCGATCCCGCATATGAAGCAAACCAGGGTGTGATGGTCTCTGCACGCACTGAGATTCAGTTCTTGCCCGATAGTCCAGGAATGGCGCCTGAGGAGGGCGGTGCTTGTACTATTCAGAGCAACTTGCCGTTGCCCAAGAGCAACGAGGTGTACTATTGGGAGTCGAAAATTTTTCAAAAGCCGACCAATACAACTATCGCCATTGGTCTCAGTACAAAACCATACCCTACATTTCGTTTTCCAGGCTACTGCAAAAATTCTGTCGGTATTTTCTCCCAAGACGGTTTCAAATGCTACAATCACCCATTCAATGCACAGTCTTATGGCACACCATTTGTCAAGGGCGATGTAATCGGTGTCGGTTTCCGCCCACGAACCGGCTCCGTTTTCTTCACGCGCAATGGTGTGCGAATGCCTGAGGCCTTTATTGGCCTACAAGGCTACAATCTGTTCCCCACCATTGCTGCTGATGGCGCTGCTGAAGTTCACGTCAACTTTGGTCAAGCTGGTTTTGTTTTCATCGAAGCAAATGTGAAGAAATGGGGGCTTGCACCTATGGTCGGTACTTTAGCACCGCCTCCTGCTTACGGACAGGACAAAGACAGTGTTCTTATTGAGGCAAGCAATGCGCCAAGCACCTCTGCGCAGCTTGCAGCTGATGCACGTACTGGCGAATTGGTCCGTGTACCTCCCTATGAGTCGCTAGTCCGCCCTGCTGTTATCAACGAGCATTCAGATTCGGCTTCTTATCATGCGCCCCTACCTGGCCTTCAACGAGCCTTGTCCTCGCAAGGAATTCATCTCGATACTCTGAATATGAACGATCCTGATGATATGTCTCAACCGCCACCTTATTTTGAACGCGGCTGTGGTTCCCCACCGCTCGAAATACGCACGCAGGAGTCCATTGAACATCAGGACGAAAATCAAAACGAGAACCGCAGCAGAAGCGAAAGTGGTGATGTTCGAGCTCGTCATGGTGCAATGTATGCGTTCCGTAACTGGGTTACGACTTGGCGTCGTGCTAGACGTGATACGTCCTCGGGTACGCCCGAAACTCCTTCTACTGAACTCGTCGGTGTGACCATTGATTAGTGTATATATAGAATCATATGAATCCTGTACGACTATTGTGTCTGTGTGTGTGTTTTTTTATTTTCAATGCTTGTTTCTTTTTTTTTCTGACTTGCATTGGGATGGAATCACAAGATTTTGAGTGCGTGTTCAAATCTTGATCTCGCTCGTAAGTCGGAGTTGCCGTGAGACGCGTCCCGACGATTTGTGATCATTGAGCCAAAAAATAGTTAGTTGAGTCGCAAATCAAAGGCGAATCACAAGGAGGAAATTCGTCTCCACATGCATGCATGGGCGGTTGCAATTCACCGTCACACTAGCTCGGTGGGACTCAGCTGAAGAGACGGTCTTTGACGTCGATGAGCCATCGACGTGCATCCTCGCCGCGATGGAGTGGCCGCCGTGAGTCTAATCGGGATCCTTTTCCCGCCCTTGGGACACAAAAACCATGGGAACAATACAGCATTTTGCGTAAACTGGGACGAGGAAGTTTCGGTCATGTCTACGAGGCCATTCACATGCCAACATCGAATGTCGTGGCAATCAAGCAGATTGCTTTGGAATCGAGTGATGCCGATAGTGAAGCTAACATGCAAGACTTGCAAGAAATCCAGAGAGAGATTGCCAGTCTCGCTCAGTGTCAGGACAGTGAGCGTGTGACACGTTATTTTGGCAGCTTTGTAAAGAAATATACACTATGGGTCATAATGGAATTGATGGATGGCGGTTCCTGTCTATCACTCTTGAAGCGCGGTGGTGCCCTACCTGATGAAGTCTCGGCTGTCATTGCACGAGAACTTGTCCTGGGTTTAGATTATCTACATGCACAAGGCATTATTCATCGAGACATCAAGGCAGCCAACGTGTTGTTAACTCGGACTGGCCAAGTCAAACTAGGTATGTCAGCCACCGTGGTTCCACTTTTTCTTGGTGCTTGTGTTGACTGCTGACACTCTTATTAGCCGACTTTGGTGTAGCAACTCAGCTTATTCACCGCGGATCACACCGCAACACACTTGTTGGTTCGCCGTATTGGATGGCACCGGAAGTGATTCGGCAGTCGATGTACGATGCACAGGCCGACGTTTGGTCATTAGGCATAACGATTATGGAGCTTGCTACAGGGCGACCGCCCTTGTCCGAGTACCATCCTATGCGAGCCATGTTTCTCATACCTAAAGCGACGCCGCCCCGTCTGGACGTTAAGAAGCATGATCCCGGCATGGTCCGCTTCCTGGACCGCTGCCTCGTAATGAGATCCAAAGAAAGGGCCAAGGCGCACCAGCTCCGCACAGATGCATGGATTGAATCGGCTGGGCCATTGGATTTAGTGCGACGCACCATTGAGGCACGTGGTGTCTCAAAGCCTCCAGATACGAGCCTGTCGCTTCACGATTCGACTTTGCTCGACACTAGTGTCATAAGCGAATGGGCGTTCGACACATCGGGTCCGTCGGTACATCAAGATGTGTCAAAAGTGCTTGGCTTGAATGTGGGAGTCCCTGCTACGCAGACGGCGGCTTTGGACAAGCCCATTCTTGCCAATCCAACCACCCCCGAAGAGTCAACACCACCGCCCCTGCAGCCGCCCTGGCCTGTCACACCTAGCATGTCCCCTGCACGGCAGCCATCGACGCCGTCACATCGCCATCATCATGATTCCCACGCATTTGTCACACCCCGCTCTCAAATTATGGATTCACCAACGAAAAGTGCAGCGCAGCGCACGCCACGTTTGCCTGTGCCAGATACCCCCGCGAGAATCCAGCTGGCGCTGGAACAGCTTGCATTCCTCGCAGGTCAAGATGCAAGTGAGCTTGCGCCAGTGGCACTCGTCCACCAGCTACACAGTTTGCTTAGCCAGCTTGGGCGTCATACGCCGGAGTATCTCGACATGCTGGTGGACATGTTGACGGATCCAACCGCCAGGGAAGGCGACGCGCCGCGCATTCCTGCAGCACGTTCACGGCTTGCTTCCCTCTTATTCGAGCGGTGGCATGAAGCACTTCAGGCGCGCTGGAATGTGCTAGACACCAATCCCTCTTGAATCATTCGCATACATACAATATGTCAACCAGCTCCTGCCTATTCACAAACGCCGCTGAGGAGTGCAACGGGATCAATTACATCATATAGTTCGTCTTTGTGTCGGTGCATGCGATGCAAGTGTTGGTGATGATGATGTTGGCCGGCCTGATAATGTTGCTCTAACGCCGTCGATAAAGGCGTGGATAATGCTGGCTTCTTTTTAGGGTCATGTGCGAGCGACTCGCTTAGTGCGCATCGATCCAAAAGCCGCAGTGGCGCTAGTTGATCAAGAATCACCTGGTTTCGTACGGCGTCGCGTTGCTGTTGCTGTCGGAACAGCTGGGCCTGCTCAAAGTCTGCATCGGGCGGCACAGCGAGCGGCACGGCGTGGGCCGCCAGTTTGGTCGTTGCACATTCTCTTGCAAAGCGCGCCAGCGCATCCTCGTCGGACCATGACTGGCCTGCGCCATCGATGCTTTCCTTGCTACACGAGAGCGATGCAGTGGATGCTTCTGGTGCCAGGAGACGTTCCAATGGGCCTTGTCCAAATGGCTCGACGATCAAGTGAGGCGCAAGGTCCAAAACCGCCATGATATCGCGCATGGTGATGCGCGAAGCGCCAGCCGTGGAGCGCGCATGCTTTTTCGTATACAGAAAGGTGCGCCGCAATATATTTTGGAGGTAGTCATGCAAAGCACTTAAAGCCACGGCTGCGGCATGTGCATGCACGCCACCAGACAAACCAGCTTCGATGGCCGAAAGTGACATCCGGTCTTGCAGACTGTGTACATCGGGCAGCACTTGTGATTCAATACAGTTGGGAGTCGCCACACTGCGTTTGAGCGTTTCCTGCATGGTTGTCGAAAGACGTGAGCGGATCGACTCGGTCTGCGCGGCCGTCTGCATCGCCGATAAACGCCAGTGCGATGCGCCGATGGCCAGCTTGATTTCTCGTGCGCGACGGCGCTCTTCAACAGCTCGACGGCGTTCATCCTCTTTCCGTTTTTTCTCAAGTAGTTCAGCGCCCGCGCCTGCCCACACTGAGGCGGATGTATGTGTGGAGGATGCACTTTGCTTCGAGAGCTGATCCAGCCGCTTGCGCTCATCGTCGGAGAGACCTGCATATAGATGGCGAAGTCGCTTGAGCCCACGGCTCGCACGACCGTCAACAGGTGGCTCAGTTTTATCATCAGACTCATCTGTGCTGTCATTGAGCACGGCTCGTCGGGGTTGAATGGGGCTTGTTAGAGCCCGCACACTTGCTCCCGTGCCAGACGCCGCCGACGCAGATGAACCTGAGTTTGCTTCAGCAAGAATGCTCAAGACCAATGCATTGTGCAGTGGAACACACTCTGATGGAAGTTTTGCCTTGACACGATTGTGAAATTCCGCACGATCGATAGCCGCTGTGCACAGAGCACCAAGTAGTTGCCAGTACTCGTCAGCAAACGATCCGAGCTTCTCAAAGAGCCGCACCTTGACCACGCGTGGATCCACAGCCATGCCTAGCGCACGCAGTGATCCATCACCGCCTGCGCGTAGACGTGCCATGATCCGAGCTGGTTTTCAATCGCGGTGGTGGGCGTAACAGGTGTGTATGCGCGTATGTTTGTGGTGGGGGAACTAGGTGTGGATAGACGTTCGAAGCAGCATTCATTCTGACCATCTCCACAATCGTGTTGTCTTTACTGGTCATGTGACAGAGTTTCTCCACACTGTCATACCACGATAAGACGCCCTCCAACCGCCCGCACACACGCATTCATGACATGTTTCGATACGAACGTGACACAATTTCTTTTTCTACAATGTATACGTGTCTCTATATCATCACACACTTAGTTATCTGGGACAATGCACACGAGATTGTCACTGCCGGCTCTGCATAGCAAGAAGGCGCTCCAAGGCACGCTCCGTCCGATAGTTGCTTCGCTCAAGCGCTTTCACCACACTTGACCTGGAGAATCCCATCTGGCACAGCTGTCGCACCGGCCCGATATCCCCAGGCATGGCTGGTGATGGGGCGCGGTCATTGGCTGGCTGTGGTGGCGAGAGCGGCTTCGTGGGACTAAAGTGATCGTCAAATGCATCGCGCGGGGCAGTCGCTAGGGCTGGTGTTGATGCACCCGTCTGTGGCATTGATGCGGACGTGGCGGGGACAGCCGTCGTTGTTGACACTGAGGACAAGCCAGGCGTTCCACCCGCCGCTGCGCCTGATGCCGACCTAGCGCGAGGTGCCACAACCTGAGAGGATGTCTGTAAATACGCTGGCATGACACCATGCGGCGATGACGTGCCTGCGGGTACTGCTGCCGCTGATGGCGGCGTACCTGCGGAGACCTGCGCCGGTTGAGTCTGACCTGAAGACTTGTGAACAACATTGGCCAGTCCCATATGAGAAAAGGCTGATTCAAAGTCGTCTTGCGCTGGACCGGACATATTCACATTGGGTGTCTGGGGCTCAGACGTGGACGGCAAAACAACCGTCGAAGCAGACGAAGGAGGAATGCTGGACGCCATGACATCCGCCGCTGGCATAGCGGCTGCATTAGCGTTTGGCGAACGTGGCTCCGGTGGCGGTAAATCAATGACTTGTACGGGCATACCGGGCTTGCCCTTAGGCACAGAAGCAGGCGAGTGCCAACTTGACGCTGACATGGGTACCTGCTGTTCTCTTGAAGCAGGTACCGTCGCCTTGGTTCCCGGACCAGTCATCGCTGATGGCGCACGAGTCCCAATTTTGCTTGTGTCGTCACTCTGGCTAGGAAAGCCGCCAGGAAGAGGCATCGCATCGACGTCATCACGCGATGTATCTCCGCGGTCTAGCCGATCAGCTGAATCGTACTGAATTGCATCGCGGAACTGCATCGCATCTGGCTGTTCTGGCCCGTACGTGTCCTGCTCGCCATCGTCATTAGCAACATCAACGTGCTTGCTACCGCTAGCAGGTTCAGTGACAACAGATTGGTGGGCCATAGGAGCATTGGCCTCAGCATCAAGTTGCGCCGCATTCGGTGCAGGCGATCTCAAGCCATTTTGACCAGCAGTGGCAGCGGCAACACCAGCGCCAGCCGCCGTGAATGAGTCAAACCCATACAGCGATTCGAACCTATCAGGTTCCTCAGTCTTTGGCGACGTACTAAATAGAGCCTCAAATGGATTCATACGTCGGCCAGATGATGATGGCGTCGATGCCTTTGGCATAGACTGCCGAGAAAGCGCATCGCGTTCCTCTCGTGCAGCGGCAAGCTGTTTGTTCGTCGTAGCTGCCATGCCCGCTTCCTTGAGTGATTCCTGTTCAAGACGGTCCCGCTCCTCACGCAATTGCATCGTTTGTTCCTGCAACTCTGTTAGTTGCCGTTTCAGGCTATGAGCAGACTCGCGGTCCTGCAGGAGCCGCTGCTCGAGTTCATCACGCTGCGTTCGGATCGCGCTCAGCTCGCTTTCCTGACGTATAACGTCTTGACGAAGCTTCACGATTTCAGCGTCCTGCGCCTGCACCTTGCTTTCCACCTCGGCTAAGGCGGTTTCTTCCTTCGCAAATGCAATCTTGGCCTGCTCTAATTGGCCCTCCAGTTCTGCCAACGTTGTAGTTTGAGATGCGAGCGTCGACTTAGCAGCGGTGTGGCGTGTCTTTACATCGTCCAGCGCCTTGTTCGACGAAGTGAGCGCTTCCTCTGTCTGTTCGTGCCTTGCGTCACGCACTGGTGTTGGCATAGCAGGCGGCGGCGCACTGAAATCGTCATCAAACAAGCTGGGAATGTTTTTAGAGGATGTGGCATGGGGTTTGGCGTTGGACGTCGGGGACGAGGCCGCTTCGACTGCATCGAGTGCTGAAGCTGCATGGGAGCGTGTGGCTGGAGGCTCTGGCGCTGGCATACTCGTAGATGGCAACACGGTGTTGGGCACCGTGCCGAATGCAGATGCAGCCTCTGACTTGGACATCGTCGGAGGCTCGTCAGAGTCAAGAAGCGAGAATAGTTCCCGCTGTGTCTCGGTTTGATTGACATCGACGGCCTGAGGTAATGCCTGTGAGCGCATGGATGGTGGCATCAGTGACGCTGGTAGCTGCTGTGGAAGCTCTTTTCCAGCAATCCTGTCATTGATCAGATGCATAGCGACAGCAAACTCGTCGCGAGAGAGGGAGCCACTTTGTGTCAAGTCGGCCAGATCCCACACATGCGCAAGCGTAGATTCATCGAGCCCACTTTGGAGGAAAAAAGGCACAACAACACTGCCTTCCACGAAGCCCATTCGATCTGCATCAAGCGAGTCGAAGAAACCATCATATCGTGCTTTGTCGGCCGGCAGAATGTCCCAGCCCTCGGTTGATGGTGCTTGTCGAAGCACGGGTGACGGCTGCGTCGTGGAGCGAGCTGGAGTGGCCGTGTCTAATACCGGCGCACCACCCATGTACGAGTCTGCCCCGGTGTGCTGAGGCTGGATGGGCGTGGTTGGTATAGTAGAAGGCTCACTGGCTGCTTCGTACAGGCCGGGCGGAAGCGTCGCTGGCAGGGATGCGATTGTGCCATTCATAGTGCCTTGGATGAAGTGCATACCAATGATAAAGTCCGTCAAGTCAAGCGCACCCCGCTGCTTCGTGTCAGCCAGGTTCCAGATAGCGCCAAGCTTCGCATATGGCAATTTCGACTTGAGGAACACGTCTTTGGCCTGTTCACCACTGAGCACACCATTCTTTGGACCAACCATAGCAAAAATGCGAGTAAATCGAGCCTTGTCTTCACTCGTAAGAATTGATGAGGACGCCAAATCTGTAGACAAAGGGACGCCCGCTGCACTCTGATACACAGGCGGAGCACCGGGCGTGTGAACCGCCTGCTCGTTCACACTCTCACCGCGCTGGGCTCGCGCAATGAGACGCAGAGCCACACCGAAAGCATTAGGAGTGAGAAACCCATTGTTGCCATCATCAGCAATCGACCAAATCTGTCCAAGTGTCAAAGTTGGTAATTTGAAACCCTCAAAGAATTTGACTGCCGCGTCGCCAGAGACGACGCCCGTGTTTGTAGGATCTGCTTTAGCATACAGCTGCGCGAATGACTGACGCTCTGCTGGCGTCAAATTCAGCGTGGATGCGCCCATGCTGTTCGTCGTGCAGCAATACACAACAGAAGCACCAACGCGAAAAAGGTTAGATGGTACAAGGGCCGAGCCGAGAGTCCAATTCGTACCGCCGTCGTTGATTCGGCAGCCCGCACTCACTCCCCACGTGGCACTTTCCGCCGTGCCGCAAAGCAACAGTCGAGTCACCACCCATTTCCTGACGCGGGAGGTGGTCAATTAAGTAACATCTATGCCTACAAGTTACAACTGAACGCACGCCACGGCTCTACAATTTGCGCGTCGGACGGGTCGTTAAGGTCATAATATCCAAACCGGCCGCTATAACACTGAGCTTCGGCATTTTGCCCGCTCGCATTAGCGCCACAGCTTGTACCATCATTGGATCTTTCCACATGCTGATCACGTTAGTCACATTGAAAAACATACGTAGCAACCCCGATGACTCGGTCATCTTTAGCATAATATGCAATAAACTCAGCCTCATCAGGCTCGCCATCCACGTGCATTTGATTGTAGCCCACACCCGTGCCCGCATACCGAAGGGGCGACGTGAGTCCCGACCAGAAAACAGGTACGTGTCGGTATGGATGCAGCTTGCCGGTTGCGAGAGTGCGGCCGATATCACGTCCATGGTTGCACGCAACATTCCAATGCTCGATGCGAACCACTCCAGTATCGGACGGGTACGCTGCAATATCCCCACCGGCATACACGTTTTGTAGCCCTATCACACGAAGAGCCGAGTCAACTTCGACGGACCCATCTGCTCGAAGATCGGGGAACGACGGCGAATTCCGCAAGAACTCTGTCGCCGGCTTTGCTCCCGTAGACATAAGCACCAGGTCTGCATTGAGAAACAGCTCTGGAGAGCCTCGTGCACGTGGCTGTACTACAACACCACGTACATGGTTGTTCATATCAGTCTCGATCCGAACCATATCAACGGCATTCAAAAACCGTAGTGGACGTTCATTCATGATAGCTGTTTGCAAGCCACCGCCGACCGAACGACCTAGTGGGCCCTCCAAGGGGACATGCGTCTGACCCAAGAGCGTTACTTTTGCATGTTTCGCCAAAGCAATGCCCATCTCCAATCCAATAAAACCAGTCCCAATAATAACAAGCTCGGGTGATGGGCGCTTCTTGAGTGCCTTTGTGATGCTCTGAGCATCATCTAACGAACGCAGGACGTATACGCCCTTGGCGTTCGCACCTTCAATTGGCAAGCGGCGCGGGACTGATCCCGTGGCTAGAACCAAATTATCGTAGATCACAGTATTACCACCGCGAATACTTAGCCGCTTCATGTTGGTGTCAATTGCATACACATAATTTGACAAGCGCAAGTCAACGTCGAGTGTCTCGCGCCAGAAAGTTTCATCACGCACAAGAGCATGTTTTAATTCAGGCGCATATGCTTTGCTGAGACGTGGGCGGTCGATCGTAGGGTAAGGTTCAGCCGTAAGTACAGTGATGCGACCCTCATAGCCGCAGCGTCGCATCTCTTGAACAGCATGCAACGTCACGGCACCACAGCCAACAAACACAGTATGTGGACCAGAGCGTGATTGGGATGATGAATGCTTGCAAGGCTTCCAGTTTGATTGATTAAGAGCTTCATAATCCACAAAAATATATACCTTGTCATCTTCTACTTTGACCTCGAATGTTTTGAGAGGCTCAAGAGCAGGTGCATCTTCAATGTCGCCTGTCATTACCTTATAGCAAGCACCATGGAATGGGCAGTACAGTCTGCCTTCATCTGTTAAAATTCCTTTCGTTAAAGAAAGCCCGTAATGAGTACACTTAGAAGTTGTGGCATAATAAGTTCCATGGACATTAGCGACCAATGCATTCACAGGCATATTCGTGTCACCTCTCAACGGTACTTCCGTCAAGGATCCGATAGGCATATCCCCAACAAGTCCCGCAAACACACGCTCCTTTGAGTTCCCCATGATGGCGGCCTCTCCCTTTTTTTCGTTCGTGCGAGACGAGTCGTAGGGGATGATGTTCAATGAATGGCCTTACGACGTCTGCCTAGCCTATATATGTCGCCAGACACTTACCCCCTCCTCCACATGGATGCGAACCGGGCGAGTAAGAATAGTGTGGGTGCAAAGCAGCCACGTGCGTGGGCGTGCGGGGGAAGTCGACAAATTCAAGCGTCCATGGGTCTGCTTCATCGACCGATCGGAGCAGATGGCAACTGCTCAGATCGGGGGCTTACAAACACAGAAACATCGCTCAGAACTTGAAACGGAGCCCACATTTCTATGGCTTAGCGGTGGTATGAAGAGGCGCTCTACGATGTGTCTGTCTCCATCGCATCGGCTTGTCCAGTGGTTGCAGGCTGATCAAGTTGAAGAACGTCTGCAGGCGTTAGAAGATAGAAAACACGTACCTTCTTTCACAATCATATTGTATATTTCTTCCTTCGTGAATGCAGTAGTGCCACGAGCAAACTTATAGCTCTGCTCCTTTTGCGCACGTTCATTCGGCCTGCGATAGTTGCGCAGCATTTTTGTTTCCTTCTCTCGGATTACACATACATCAACATTTGAACCTGAGCCAAGGTCATTAAAGATACCTGCCTCAATAGCAGCCACAACAAGATTCACAGCTTCTTGTTCCTGTAGGCTGTCAGCTAAACACGGCATTTCATAAAAATTGCTCACATACCTCCATCTCTGGGCGCCATGCACTCTCAAAGACAGACATGGCAGCCAAGGAACCAGAACCCATGGTCACATAGGGCAGCTTATCTGTAGAGCCATGGGGTGCAATTGTGAAGAGCTGTGGGCCGGTAGAGTCATAGCCACCGAGAACAAGTGCCGCACCAATATAGCCCTGGTATTGAAACAGCCTCTGCTTGAGCATTGTCAAAGCAGCCAGCACACGAGGACGTTTCCGGGTATGCAATGCATGCAGTTGCATATTGCTCGAGATCAGGTTCGTCACGAATTCGGTATCGGCAGCAGTCCCCGCACCGCAGCAACGAATGCTATCAGTTATGTAGTGGATTTTTTCACAGTTTTTGTCGGCAACAATCGGTCCTTCTGTCGCTCGAGTATCCGCGCCTAGCACGACGCCATCCTTGTAGATCAAACCAACAATCGTAGTGCCTGTGCTTGTCGCTCGCGGCACAGCATGTCCTTGCGCACTCAGTGAAGCATTGCGCAAATGACCAGAAAAGTCGAAGCCACTGCCTCGTTGCTCATTGATGTCAACCACACGCGTCATCACTAGGTGGGAATGTGGCCTTTTAGCAATGCAGCGATTGCAAGTATGAATGGCTCTAGACCCTCCCTCTCGTGTCAAGCCATGCGACGCGCGGCCCACCTGCTCCTTGGTTTCGAGCTTGTCACGTGATCTGTTACATTGGGTGTCGTACTTGTGAGTATGCGTGTGTGTGTGTTGCTCTTGACGTTGGCGCGAGCGAAGTGTGATGAGTGTTGCGGTCGAACTGTTCAGCACGTCCATCCTGGGGAATCCCGTTACACGCTCAAGACACGATAGATATGTGACTGTTTTGACAGCTTATAATGTATGTACTCTGCAGAAATTTGATTTAACACCATCCAGATTCCCTTTGTGTGCTATGACTTGGCGTCTGATGAAGCCGCAAAAAAGCGATGGCGAAACAAGGTGCGTATCTGTCGCTCTAATTCTCAGTCACACAATCCACTGATCCCTGGGCTTTTAGTCCACAATGAGTGGGCAGGAACCTTTGAGGAGTTTGAAGAGGCAGTTGAACTTGGTGACCTAGAAGCATTTTTGCGTCTCGATACCAACGACAGGAGAACACCTGCAAGTGGTCTACCTTTACCTAAACAAGCGCAGCCACCGCAAGTTCCCATTACGAATGCGAAGCTCCCTCCTGCACCCACCTTAATGCCACCTCTCGCAGCACCAGGGCAGAGTGTGCGCATCTTGCAAGATAATGATGACATCCTTTCGTTTCTGCCACAAGAAACTACAATTACTGACACTGAGGTCGATGCGTTGCTCAGAGAGCTAGAAAAACCTCTACCGCGTACAGCTCGGCGCACATATACGCCATCCAGTCGTGCCAAAACTGATGGTCCCAAACCCTTGCCCATTCTGCCAAAGGATCGACCTCAGGCAACTGGACAACCTGCAAAATATGACCCTGATGCTATGCTCTCGAAGAATCTTGTTTCTGAAGCAGCCAGAGCCATCGGTGTAACACCCACGCCTAGAAAGTTTGCGCCTCGTATGCGACTAAATAAACGCCCGATCGAACAGATAATGAGCGAGCGCCGGGCGCGGACCGAGCAAACGGAGAATACGCGCAAAAATGATGAATTGTTTAGCTCTTTAGGCCTATCTGACATGAAAATCTCGGAAGAAGAAGCGGATGCTTTCCTCAATGATGGCATTATTCCTGCGCCCCGGCGACAAGAGTCCTCATCGTCCAAGCCGAACACTGCAAATCATGCCAAGCATGGAGAAGATTCGAGAATCACCGACGAAACCAGCCGTGCAGATTCAAAATATGAGCCCAACAACTTCTCGGACGCAGCACAACCATCCTCGAAGGATGTCGAAGCTCCAGTTGTACCTGACGAGGTTGGCGCAAATCAAGACAGACCATGTGACCAACCGGTCAGTACATCTGTGACGGATGGGTCAGATAATGTGTCAGAGCCAAAAGACGCGGACGATGTTCTCAACACATCTTCAGAGCAAGACTCAACTTCGGTTGAAAATGCTGAAGAAGCAAGTAAATCAACACGACCCGATGCTCCTGTTATCTCGAAAAATGACATATTGGAGGATCAGGTAGCACATAAAGCACTCGACGAAAAGACCATGTCATTCAAGGGAGTATCTGGAGAGGATGCGAACAAGCCTCTAAGCAACGATGGACTACACAAGACATCGAGTACTGACATATCGAATGATCAAATGGCCATTAATTCAGTTTCACTTTCAAATAAGCTCCGAAGCACGGAAGAGGCTGCTGTAACGTCTACATGTAAGCAGCCATTCCTTGAAAGAACAGAAAAAGAAGCTGCGGATTTAGTAGGATTACATGACAAAGAGCAAAAAGAATCTGACGTTTATGCAACCTCCAAATCGGAAATAAAGCCTGAAAAGCATACGCACCAGCCCATCCATCATCATTTTATTGTTAGAAGGAAGGATTCCCTGAACAATGAGCTTGCAAAGAAATGTACCGCTGAGGATCATGCGCTCTCCGAAAAATTGACAACTGATAAAGTTTCAAAGGATGAATTGCTCAAGATTGATGGATGCCATAAACCTTTAGATTCTCTCTCACTACCTGAAAGTGATGGATGCACATCTGAGATCAGGCTTACTGATGCAGAGCAAAAGAATAGAGTCTCTGCATCAGAGTCCAATCAAAAGGCAGGGCAAGTAGCTCAACCAGAACTGGGGTCTGAGCTGGATGCTGAACATGAACATGAACATGAGCCAGAATCAAAGCCAGAACCTGAACCTGAAGAGGTACCAGAAGTTGAACCTGAAGCGAAACCCGAATCTCAACCTGAACCTGAGCTAGAATCAAAGCCGCTACTTGAACCAAAATTCGTACCTGAACACAAATCTGAAGCAAAACCGGACTCTGAAACTGAAGCGGAATCTAAGCCAAAAGTGGAATCTGAACCTGAAGAGGTACTAGAAGCAGCCCCCAAACCAAAACCAGAAGCAGCGCCAGAACCGGCACCGGTACATGAAGGATTAACAGAGCCAGAACCAGTACTAGAACCAGTACCAAAGCCGGAATCAGAAGCGGTACCAGGAGTAGAGGATATACCTGAGGCCGTACTTGAACCGGAACCAGCGGAAGTATCAGCGCCAGTACCGAAATCAAGAGTAGTAGTAGAAGCAGAAGCAGAGGCGGTACCAGAAGCAGTACCGGAACCAAACTCGGCACAAGAGACGATACCAAAACCAGAACCGGTACAACATCCAGAATTACGATCAAGAGCTAGAGCGGTACCATTTGTTGAAGGAGAGACTTTGGCTACCCTGGATTCAAATAATAACCAAAGCAGCGACAGCTTAGACGTGGAGCCTAAAAAATCACTTTACGTGCCTGAGGCAAAAAAAGCGCCTGATCATTCCTCTGAAAATGACTCCCAAGTTCAGATGGCCGACACACTTTCAGACACCACTCATATCGAGAGTAGCGATGCACCAGAGAAGCAGGCAACGTTGGTTCATGATGCTGGTTTTAAGATCAAAGACTCACCTCAGCCGGACGAGGCTCAACAGCAGGGCAGAACTGATTCTTCTATAAAGGAAGACGAGGCGACTGAATCGACTCGACTGAGTGCGAACAGCGTACCTGATGCAGACACTGTTGAAGAGTTTAACAAGGAATTTGCCTCTGGTTCCAACCAACCGGAAAGCAAATCAGTTAACCTGGCGGGAAATCAACTTGATCACGATGCCAAGAAAGAATCTGCAGACATAAACCTAACCGCTTCTAGTCATGAAGGCACGCAGAATGATACAGATTTGACTGAAAGTATCAAGCCTACTGCAGCTTCTGCAAAAGTCGGTAATGACCAACATGATGGCATGTCCCATGATGTAACACGTGGCTCAGAAAACCCTATGAAGTCAGACTTGCTGTTCGGCAGCGGTCTCGACTCGAAAGATGAGATATACGAATCGCAAAATGAGCCCGAACATACATCGTTGTCCAGTTCGGTATTATCCCGCGATAATAAATTAGACCAACATGATGATGGTCATAATTTTATTTCGAAAAGTTGCCCAAGCAAGACTGCGGAGAACGAAAAAAGCAAGTCGTTGCAGATGCCTGCTCATGACCATGAAGTTTGCCCGGATCAGTCGGGATTGTCACTGAATCCAGGTGCAACTGATGGGACAATTTTGTTGGGATCCAGGGAGCCTGCGTCAGACTTGGGCATTACCCAAGATGCGGCTAAGACACCAGTGGCCACAAACGATGACGCGTGTCCCGAAAGCGATACAGACGTTTTGCAAGTTGTCAACAAGCCGGTGGAAAAAGATGTCTTGTCAACATCAGCGGATTCGGAGTGTCCTGTACCCATAGCAGCAAACCATGAGGCGACAAAGCACACCATGAGACAAGATTCAGATGACAAGATAATGCCACCAAAGCCTATCCGAGATGATGATTCATTCTATAACAAAGGTCGAACTGTGGTTATGGTCAAACACATGTACGAGGACCAAGAACTACGTAATCCTCCAGCTTCATCTTCGCAGGTATCAAGCTTCGAGGTACAACATGGTAAAGCTGACAGCCCTGGAGATGACGGTGTGTATGATGGACCATTACGACGTATACCTGAAAATTTAGACGACATGCATCATTCGGCTCTGGTACCTCAACATGATGAAATGTTAGATGCAAACTCCATGACACCTGATCAGCCTTTGGGGGAGCCGACAACCGGAACAGAGTCAATGTTACAGGATGAGCCAAACAAGGGGTTTGATCTGGGCATGACACAATCGGTGCAAGATACTTTGGACCAGCAAGCAAAAACGCCTGGTGACAGTCTAATGGCATCCGTGGAAGCGATGACCTCTACGCAATCTAGTATAGCTTCGCCGTCTCAAAAGACATCTCTTGCTGAGCGGCTGCAACGCGCAACTAAGACCCCACCAGCAATACCCCCTGCAAAAAGGGGCACGGATACGCCGATGGAGCCAGATGCCAAGCTCGATATCTGGGCGAATAAATCAGTGCAGGACCCTGTATCTATACAGGGCGCGTCTACTGAAACGGCAATATCGAAAGAGACTGCAGAAATATCTGAATGTGACGGTGATGTTACCACACGGATTCATCCAGAGCTTGATAGTGCTGGGGGAATGGATCGGTCACTTGATTATTTGCCACAAGATCGTCCTGAGCATCACACTGCTGCCTCTGATCATGCTTCATTAGAAGACACAGCAGAGAGTCTCGGAGCGACCAGTAATTCTAGCTCGAGCGACGACGAAACGGATAGCAATATCCCGGACCTGTGGGTTACGTCTAAGCTAACGGCGGAAAATCCACATGAGATATCTTTGGATCAGTCTCGAGGAATCAACGATGCGAGACGACCGAGGACGGAGCATCCATTCAAGGAGCAATCGGCAGCTCCAGTAGAACGAACACCGGAGTTAGCCTTGCAAAGGCAAATGGAAAATGTTACTCTCGCTTCGTCACCACAAGCACAGGCGGCCACTCCTAGGGATGATTCACGAACTGACATCCCTGCAGGTGACATACGGTGTGTAGCATCGAAACCCGCAGTGCATGTCTCGGCAACGGTTACAGAGCGTGATCTACCGACACCACCGCCACTGATCCGGCCCCAGCGGCATACGAATCCAAGATCCCGTATACCCCCTCCGGCAGAGTCAACATCCAATGACGCACAAGTACCTGCAGCCAAACCACCGTCCTTACCACCACGCCGTGTGCGCCGGGATCTGAAAGAAACACGCGCCGTGAGCGAGATGCCTCCGCAGGCATTACTGGCGCCGACCCAGCCACCTTCATTACCTCATCGCATGCGATCCGATGCAGCGGCCGGTGAGAATGCGCGTCGTATTGTGTCAGAGACGCCGGGATTTGGTGCAGCAAGGTCTGAGGACATATCGTCGACTAAGTCGCCTCGCGCCCGTCGAACACTTAGTGATATCATGCGGGAAGCTGATCAGATTTTGCAAGAGTGGAAATAGGATGGCGATGAAAGATTACAATCATAGACTTGAAAGCACATGTTTCTATGTAGAGCTATTATCTGCATTATAGCCACGCGCCGCCTTTATGTCGTACACGTGTTCACTGCCCATGAATCCGCGCCCTTGAGATCCAGCCTCACGCTCGGGTAGTACATGGTATAAAGACGGTGGTGGCCCGCTGGGCGGCCCAGTAGGGGGTCCGTTAGGTGGGCCGTTCGTGGGCAATGAGGTTGAAGCCGATGTTGGCGCTGAAGAGAGTACAGGTTTTCGAAGCTCGATATGCGCAGGTGTTTCGAGACCAGCTAATACAGACTGGATACCTGAAGGTGTTTCAAGACCAGATACAGGTACCTTTTCTTCCGAATCAACCATAGACGGAGCATCTTCGTCTTCTTCCATCTCACCAGCTCCGTCATGAGCTTCTTCCTCTTCATCTTCCTCTTCTTCAGACTCATCTTCTTCCATTTCGTCTTCGTCTGCAGCGAGCTCGCCCCAGTGCTCACGTTGAGGCGGATCTTCGCTGAACACAACTTCCTGTCCTGTCTGGTTCTCGCCGAATACATCGCCATAGATGGGCTTGCCACTCTCATCAATGGGAGGGCGACCCCAGCCACCGGGATGGAAGCCCCATTGTGCACCTTCGGGAATAGGCGCATTTAGGCCAGGAATACGCATATGCGGATAACTAGGCGGTGGACCATGGCGCTGCATGGCAATAAGCCATGGTAGCGGAGCAAGTGGTGGGATTGAGAGGGCTTCTCGCAGTTCTGCGGACAAGTCGCCAGGCCTGCGATGCCGCGCGCGTGAACCGCCATCTTTCCCTTCGAAATAGGTCTCGCCGTACTGAGTCAGGGGGGGCTTGGTCTGAAATCGGAAGAAAGCATCATGCAGTCGCTGGTAGTCAATGTCCATGCGACCGAGCTTAGGCTGGACACGCTCGCGTGTTTTGGCCTTGAGCGTCTTTTCTGACTCGGCAGAGGTGACAGAATTGCGCAGCGTTGCTATGCCTGTCTCAGCAATGTAGGATGGGAGCTCATACGGAGGCTTTTCCATGCCGCGCCGGTGCGAAAGGTATTCACGCCTGTGACCCCAATGCGAAGGAACAGGGACCGTATTTCGATAACTCTTGAGATGGATAAGAAGACGCGGGTCTGGAGATGCCACGTCAGCCCACTCAACCACTTCCGGATGTTGCACAAGCTGTTTGAGCTCAGGAACAGACATACGCTGAAGCTCACGCAGTTTTTTGCGCGACATAGTGCTTTTCGGCAAACGCGCTTGCTCGTCATCAGAATACATATCGTCATCGGAATACAATATTTCGCCCTTTGGATGCGGTGCATCCTCTTGAGGTGGTGGTTTGAATTTCTCCAATACTGCGGAAAAGCATTCCGCCATGTCATCATCCAGCTCAGGCAAGGGGGCTGGCACAGGCTCGGGTGGCGGTGCTATGTAAGATGGGACAGCGGCGACTGGATACGAAGCACCAGTATCCGAGGTTGCGCGATGAGCTGAGGCTGATGATGATGATGATGACGACGACGATGACGTCACTGTCGGTTTCGGCTGCATACGTTGTTGCTTGCGCTTCGCACGCCTTTTGGCATTTTTTGTCATTGCTGCGGGAGCAGGAACATCGTGATAGCTTTGGACGGATGTGACCATGTATCACACACGCTTTTTGACACGCCGTCTTTGAATTCTAGATCAAACGTACCAATCTTCTTGTGCGTGACTGGGTTCGAGCCGCCGTTGACTGGGCCTGCTACTACAGCCAGCCGACAAACTCAATACACACTTGCCCACCCACAATGGCGACGACACTCGTTTCATCAGGGACGCATAATGGCGTTCGGGTGGAGATCAAGACTCGGCCGAGGGTGAGACTGCGGAAGCAGTGTCACCCTCGGCCACAGATCAATCGCACTGTAGCTGAGGGCATGTAGTATTGGCGAACAGGGAAAAAAAAATGCCACGCGCGAAGTGGGCGTGTGTGTGTGTGTGTGTGTGGAAAAGGGGAAGTGGGTGTGATTGAGGCCCAGGAAACAGAGTTGAGTTGAGCGCAGAAGGAAGGGAAAAGAGCCGAGAAAGTGCCTCGACGACTCTTCGGCCGGTGCCACCTTTTTTTCTCACCTTCTCGACCGGCGTGCGAGCGTACGAAAATGCCGCCCGTGGTGAAGCCGGAAGCGGTACTAAAACGCTCTGAGGAGCTGATCAATGTGGGACAGGCATCAGCTGCATTGCAAGCGCTGCATGAGTTTACATTCTCACGGCGCTTCAAGCAGGGCCCGTCCTCATCCCTAGAGCCACTGATGGAGCGGTTCATGGAGTTGTGTGTGGACCAGCGCCGAGGTCGTGCAGCGAAAGATGCACTTATGCAGTACAAAAATGCATTCCAAAACACGGATCCACAGTCGATCAGGAATGTAACGCGTCACTTTTTGAAGCACGCAGATGCCAAGGTTGCCGAGGCACGAAGTCGTGCTGACGCAGCGAACGAAGAACTGGATGTCGACGACCTCGAGGAGAGTGAAACGCCAGAAAGTATCTTGCTCGGCAGTGTATCGCAGGATCAGGAGCGCGACCGCACGGATCGCACGCTCGTGACGCCATGGCTCAAGTTCCTGTGGGAAGCATACCGCACGGCGCTTGATATTCTGAAGAATAACACACGCTTGGAGATGGCGTACCAGCAGATTGCTGATCAAGCACTGCACTTCTGTCTGCAGCACCAGCGGAAGACTGAATTCCGCCGCCTGTGTGAAGTGCTTCGCCAGCACCTGCAGAGTGTGGCGCGATCCGCGCACCACACGAATGCCATTGACTTCTCTGATGCTGATACACTGCAGCGCCACCTTGACACGCGCTTTACGCAGCTGAATAGTGCCGTGGAACTCGAACTGTGGCAGGAAGCCTTCCGCAGTGTCGAGGACGTGCACAACCTGCTGACGCTTGCGAAGAAAGCACCTAAGCCTGCGATGATGGCCAACTACTACGAGAAGCTTACGCGCATCTTCCTGGTGAGTGACAACCATTTGTTCCATGCTGCAGCCTGGAACAGGTACTACGCGCTTGCCCGCATGCAGCCGCACTCGGACGAAGAGAACTCACGTATGGCATCGTTTGTCCTGTTGAGTGCATTGGCTGTGCCGGTTATTACATCAAGTGCGCCAGGCACAGGCAACGTGAACAAGGGCCGCACCGACTTCCTGCAGTCCGACTCGGAGACGCGGCAGCGGACGGGCCGGCTCAATGCACTCCTTGGACTCACTAAGACGCCTGCGCGTGCAGGCCTGCTGCGTGAGGCGCTTAACTGCAATGTTCTACGGCGTGTGCGTCCGGAACTGCGTCAGTTGTACTACATGCTCGAAGTGCAGTTCCATCCCCTGTCGATTTGCGCAAAGATTGAGCCTATCCTGAGCCAGATAGCACAGGACCCGGACATGGCGACGTACGTCAAGCCGTTGCACTCGGTTGTCTTGACGCGCTTGTTCCAGCAACTGAGCCAGGTATATGACTCGGTAAAGCTGGATCAAGTAATGCAGCTTGTGTCGGCATTCAAGGCCCCTTACTCATACACGGCAGCCGACATTGAAAAGTTCTGCATGCACGCGTGCAAGCGTGGCCATGTTAGTCTTCGAATCGACCATGTTTCGCGCGCCATCACATTCCAAGACGATGTGTTTGCAGCGGACGTGCACCCTGCGCTAGCGAGTGCCGTTGAGACCGACTCGGTCCGCCTGCAGGCCACACCTTCAGAGCTTGTGCGGACGCAACTTGCGCGCCTGGCCGAGAGCCTCGACACGACGCTGCGAGTCGTCGACAAGAAGAGCATTGAGGAAGCTCAAGCCGCACGCACAGCGGCGATCCAGCGGGCTCTGGCTTCAGCTGACGATGAGCACCGTGCGGTGCTGGAGCGCAAGTCTATGATGGAGAGGCGCAAGGAGCTGATGCGTGACATGACCCGGCGAAAAGAGGAAGAGGAAGCGCACATGCGTGCTGAGCGTGTGCGTATGCAAGCAGAGGCTGAGCAGCGGCGCTTTGCAGAAGAGGCACGTCGTCGTGAGCTCGAGCATGTGCGAAAGGAGATGGAAGCGGCGAAGCTCGAGGAGGCTCGCAAGCTGGCGCAGTCGCTCAAGGAGCGCGGTGGGCTCAAGCTATCAGAAGAGGAGTTTGCTTCGCTCGATACGGAGAAGCTTGTGCAGCTGCAAGTTGAGCAGATTGAGAAAGAGAAGAAGGAACTCAATGACCGTCTTCGAACTGTGCAGCGCCGCATGGACCATATTGAGCGTGCGTACCGCCGAGAAGAGCGCCCACTGCTTGCTGCGGACTATGAGCGACAGATGGCGATGGATCGCGACAACCATAAGCTTGCGCATGAGGCACGCGTCGCTGCTGCCCGCGAGCGTCATCAGACGGACTTGGCTATGAAGGCGACGCTTGCCTCTGTGATGCCAGACTACGATATGCTTCGCGCAAAGGTGTTGGACAAGCGTCGCGCGGCGTTCAAAGAGCGTCGTGCTGAGGCTGATAGACTGATCGAGCAGGAGAAGGAACAGCGACGCGCGAAGATTGTGCGCGAACGCGAAGAAGCCGTGCGCCGAGCAAAGGAAGAAGAGGAACTTGCACGCAAACGTGAGGAGGAGGACAAGGCGCGTCTGGAGCGCCAGCGCGCCGATGCTGAACGTGAAGCGCAGCTGGACGCACAGAAGCGTGCGGAAATCGAGGAGCGGCAGGCACAGCTCCGACGTCAGTCAGAAATGCAAGCCGCCCAGGAAGCGCGTGCACAGGAACGGATCCACGACCGCGTGCCAACGTACATGGAAAGCGGCAGCAGTGGCATTCGTACTGGTGCTGCGCCGCCGCCTCCCATGGCGGCATCGCGTGCCGAGAGCGCCAGTACGTGGCGCCGTGGTCCTCCGTCTGCGTCGTCTGCTGGCGCCGCGGATCCCATGTTTGCAAACCGGCGCTACCGGCCAGGTGACCTCTCCCGCCAGGCTGCAGCTTCGGGTCGCACGCCCATGTCGATGGGCCAGCAGCCGCCAACAGAACCATCGCCAGCGGCTCCAGGTGCCTCGTCGCCATTTTCTCGCTCAGGTGCAAGTGCCGCTGGCCCTGGTGGTCGCGGATCTGGTCGGTACATCCCTGGCGCTTTCTCTCGAATGCGCCAAAGTGGCGTTGGCAGTGGCCCAGCGCCTGGAGGAGCTGCTCCGCCGCCATCAGCCCCGACACAACAGCAGCAAAAGCCCGACGATGACGGATTTACCACTGTCAAGCCACGCACTGGTGCGTATCGCCCACCAGGAGCCCGTTGAGTAAACTAGCTTTGTATTTCTTCTGCATAGCATCTTTCGCATGTAAGAATGAGATGGCCCCTTTGACTCTTGGCCCCAACCTCTTGATCTTGCCTATGTTTGGAACCATATGCCACTCGTACAGTGTTGCAAAGGTCGTGTATGTGGCGTCGAGCATCATTGTTTCCACATAGACACATGCGCAATTACTCGGATTTCGTGTCGTTCCCATGTGGGGTGAAGGGGAGTGGGAGATGGTTCCATCGCCACACACTGACAATACCATTGGTGATCGACGAGCACACAAAATCTGCCTTTCTTAGAGTGCATGAACGATTCTTCATGACCATTTCGACGTTGCCATGCTCGATGACGAGAGGAATTTCAGACTTGCCATTGAGTTTGCAATGTGCGCCGCATTTTTTCGGAAAATTTTGCGCCATGACACGTAATGTTTGGACAGGTTGGACATTGCTCAGGTGCTGCTATAGCTTAGAGTGATGCGTTTTGATAGATGCGCCGTAGCAACGCTTGCTGAAATATGTCAAGTTTGACACTTTATTGGTAAAACACTGGAATTGTATAACTGTACCGCCACGATCGTGTAGCAAGGTCTACAGTCTATATCTTTGCGACTATAACACAAACGTACCTGCGCCTTGGATGGCGCCTGACGAGCCCGCGTTGAAGCTTTTGTCTGATTCTCGTAAACGAAAACCTCATCAGACTCAAATACTACGATGTGTTGGCTCCGCCGTTGTCACTTGCTGAGCATCAATGATATTGTAATAGACATTGTTCAAATCTCGAGCAAATCTTGATGCAAGGGTTTCTGCCGTCAAGGATCCATGTAAGCATCTGACGGAGCTGCGAGCTCGCACATGACGCTGTGTTTGAGCGTATACTTCAGGCACATTGTGTGGGGCGCGGAGTTACCTGTCGGTATGAGCGTCCTCTTTATTCCACAAGAACAGTTTGCATGCCATTCCACTATGCATCTAGGATCGTGGAAGTCAATCTTTCAACGTACTCTGGGATGCATATCCCTCTCTCCCTTTGTCCGTCGAGAGAATCGTCGAATTTCAACGCTTGCATCATCTACTGTTTGTAGAGATTCACATTTGTACGATTCCTACAATAGTAAAAAAAAAAAACTTGAAACAAAAAAGCGTAGATGTAATGAAGACACAATGCTCGGCTTCAAGTCGGTGCGGGGCATTCACAAAAATTACACTCTCGAGAAGCAGCACTCAACTAGAAATTGCACCCATGCAGGATGAGCAATAAGCAGAATCTGAAACAAGTGGTTTTTTGTTTCTAAGGTGCACACAGGCGTGCGCTACATGCGTGTTCGCAAAAGCAGTGTCAGTGGTAATGATCCTCATACTGTATTCAATGTTGCTCTGGATTCAGAACTCTAAAAAGCAACACATTTTTTTTACCCATTAAAACGCGTGTGGAGCAAAGGGGCTTGATATGCATGCCACTTGTCACGTCTTGCTTTTGGACGCCAGGTACCAGCATTGACTCACACTCAGCGCTAACGACATCCTCTCATGTCGCGGTGGGGAGGTGCATGGCATCTCTCACGCGAGACGCTTCCTGTGATGCTGTGTGCACTTGCGGGACTCTTGTTCTCTGGACTAGAGCTCGACACCATGACCTCATGGAGAGCCTTTGTCAAAGTCGACAAATTTTTGATCCTGGTCCCCATCATGCTGAATCTGAAAGGCAATCTCGAGATGAATCTCTCAATGCGCATGGCAACAGAAGCGAATATTGGAGAGATTGATCATCGCAGGACGCGGCAACTCATAGTCAAAGGTAACATGACCCTTTTGCAGGTACAGGCGCTCATCGTCGCAAGCGCCGCTGGCATCATGTCTTTTATTCTAGGCAACCATGAGCGAGACACACCGCTTCCGGAATCTTTCCCATCACAGCTCTCTTTTAGAATGCGTCGAGGTCCTGTCCACTCGACAAAACCGCCCATTGACAAAGCGCTTCAGCTTCGTGATGGCTACTTTGAGTTTGCGCTGGTTCTCGCCGTTTCACAGCTTGCGGCGTCACTTTCATCAGCTGTCCAAGGCTCCTTCATTTGCGCTTTGGTGGTTTGGGCGCGCCAGCTAGGATTTGATCCTGACAACATGGTGATTCCAATTGCAGGCTCTCTCGGCGACCTGACCACGCTGACGTTACTAGGGCTATTAAGTGCGGCACTTTTGTACTTTGAGGGCACGGGCATCGCTACAATCGTGTTTCTTGGTCTGATCATATTGTGCGTCATATGCATGTTTTTTACATTGCGCAATGTATACGTGCGTGAACTGCTCGCTTATGGATGGGGCCCATTGTTTGCTGCGGCAGCAATAAGTTCTATGGCCGGCCTTGTGCTAGAGAAGAATGCGTCACACTACGAGGGATACCCACTTCTAGCTCCTGTTGTTGCAGGTATGCCGAGTATTGCTGCCGCTGTTCATACCTCGCGTCTGTCTTCTGCGCTGCACGCAAACACGTTCAAAGCACGCACTCGACCTGTTCATGCCTCGTATCTTCCCTTGGACGAGCAAGATGAGCGACAAGAAGGAACGGCTGCTGCATCCGATGAATGCGATCCGCCTACGCAACTGGCTGCTTCTTCATCATCGCCGTGGATGGTGTCGTGGTGGACGCAGCTGGCCGAGCAGCTCATCGAGTCGCTATCACCGCAAGGAGACGATTGGATCGTGCCCCTGACGCTTGTCTTCAATGTGGTGATGATCCAAGTTGTGTTCTTTACCGTGCTTTTCATGACGGGTGTAATGCAATTCGGTTTGGCCTTCTTCGTCTGCCTTGTGTTCTCGATTTCGCTACTGGCCGGCTTCGCCTTGGTATTTGCACACACATTGTGTCTCTTCCTATGGTACTGGGACTATGATCCTGACACAACGTGTATGCCATTCACGACAGCACTCGTCGATATATGTGGGCAGCTCATACTGCTTCTTACCTACAATGTGGCGATCTTTTTGGGCGATCGTATTACGACCACACTCTAAACAATCCCATGTTCTGCGGCCCAAGCATCCACAGCAGCACGAGGATCATCTGGGAATCTGATGAATAGACCTTGCAATTCTGCCATACTAACGCCGCCACGTGCTGCACGCCGATCTACTGCACGATCGGTCCCTGGCTCATACCCAGCATGATCCAAGCCGAGGGCTTCACGCCGGCGCTGCGTCACAGTGTGCACATACCCCACGAGCCTATGACCCAAGTCGGATAGTTCCTGCGTCGTTTCACGCACGGCACGCCGGTAATACGGAGCGTCTGCATCTGGTGCCTGCGGCGCCCGTGCACATTCGTCCGGATCCACTCCATTCGCACGTCTCGCTGCCTCGACGCGCATATCGATGATGTCTGTTTGATAAAAGCGCATAAGTAGCTCGCGAACTTGTATATTGTCTGCATCGCCCAGCTCACAAATTATATCAACACGCCCTGGTCGGATCAGCGCAGGATCCAAGCGCTCCAAGTGATTCGTCGTCATGAAAATAATGCGTGACTCGCCAGAGGCAACGCCGTCGAGCGCATTTAGCAGGCCGGAAAATGTCACGTTCGGCTGGTATCCATCCGGCTGCCGTTCCTGCGAGGTCGCCGTGCGTCCAAGAAATGCTGCGTCAATGTCCTCCAGCAGTAAAATACTGCGTTCAGGTGCATTTGACATCAAATGAGTGAGCTTGTCATCGGTCATGCCGCGTTCAGCAAGATTCAACAAGCAGATATGGAAATCCAAATGCCCAGCAAGAGCAGTTATGAATGACGTCTTGCCGGAGCCAGGCGCCCCATGCAAGAGGTATCCGCGGCGATACGGAATGCCGCGCTTCGCATACCAAGCGCTGCGCGAGAGGAATCGATGCACGTCATGGACGATTTCGTCTCTTTTTCCGTGGGGAAGCACGACGCTATCGAGTTCGCGAACGCGGCGTGGATGTCCAAATGGACGCCAGTCGGCACCCCAGCTTGTAAAGATGATGGTCTTGCCCTGTGTTGAGGACAAAGCGAGCTGACGCGCTTCTGATAGCAACTGCGAGAAAAGATGCTCGTACGACGATAGAGTGGTAAGAGTAACGGTTTCCCAGGGTGCGCCAGTGGAAAGATCGACGAGCTTGCCATTGCGCTCGCGCTGTAAACGCATCCAAACGCCTCGGTAACGGAACCAATGGGTTCCTGGGCCTGGAACAAGTGAAAATGTAGCGTGGCCTCGATCCTGATGGCGGCTAGCACCAGGCACGGCAACGGGCTCCTCATACTGTGTTTCTACGGCCAGTTCTCGAGAAACAATGCGCACTGGTGGCATGATCTGTCCAGATGCCGCTCGCAGTGGGTTGTCGACGCCTGGATCATCGCGAATCTGAGGCCGGACAAGACCGAGAAATTCCAGCATGGTCTCACGTGGCAAGTGTCCATGGTTTGCTTTGCGACGAAGAGTTTGTGCTGCCGCTTGGGCGCCCATCCAATGCAAGAACCACGGATGTGCGCGATCTTTGGAGGGGATTTCTAGAGATACTAGCATACGACGCTGTGCGGCGCTAGCACCCCAACGCAAAGCCGAGCGACCATATGCCAAGGCGCCGCCCATCAGCATGAGTCCGAAACCAGCAGAAAAGATGGGGTTCCCATGCAAGATCGATCCCATGAACGAGTCGGGGCTGTCTTGAGCCACACTAGCCTGTGCATTGGTCGAGCCCATGATGAGGTCAGGTCGAAGAGACATGGCCACAGCCTCAAACACCAACGCTTACACACACACACACACACACACAGGATGAGTGGAAAGAGCCGAGCACGATGGCGAAGGACTTTCGGGTGCGGCGTAGAGAAAGGCCTCAAGAAATGTGTCACGATGTGATTAACACAGGTTTAGCACACGCTGCACGCACGCGTGCGTGGAGCGAGCGTGGGTGTGCAGATGCGCCGCGCCACAAGCAAGCAGCAGCGATTTCCGCCGCCGCGGCCGCCGAGAATGCTACACTGCTACCGACCGATGCAAAAGGAGAAATCACGTGCATAACATTGCTATGTATGAAAGCGAAAGTTAAGGTTGCGGGGGGAAGGAGAGAGTGAATGCATGTCAAGAATGAAGTCATTACGAGTCGCGACCGTCCGAGTCGAGAGTGTCACTCGAGAGACGGTGCAAAACTTGAGTCCATGTGTCCATTTCAAAAGGGGGTTGGAGACGAGAGGAAGCATGGGTTCCACGAGAATGTTGCTCGACAAAAGGGTTTTCGTCCTGGTTCTGGAACGATAGACGACGCCGAGGACCAGATCCTGATCCGGGCGAGAGTTGAACATCGCTGGCATTCGCAGACTCGACATCGTCGCTGCTCGTATACCCAGACATGGACTGAGGGATCAGGATGGACAGAGCGTCAGCGTGTGTACCGAAAGGATCCTGGTCGTTGTGCAGGTGCAGGGCCATACCAGCATCGGAGGACTCATGCTGCGCCTCCGACATAGGGCGCTCGACGGTGATGGATGGGAAGCCGCCCTCCTTGTTGCTTGAGACGAGATGCATCACACTCTGACGCTCACGTTCCGCACGCTCGGCAAGGAAACGGCGCCGCAAGTAAACGCCACGCAGGAGACCACGAACACGCTCGAGATTGATTCTAGCGTCGATTTTGCTCATCATTTCGCGCCGCTCAATGAACTCGGACACCTCCATGTTGACGGGCGCGCCGCACATCTTATGGTATGCAAGGATGAAGAGCATCGATGAAAACGAGACACCTTTGCCCTTGTCGGACATCTTGGCTTCGTAGTACATGCGATTCAGGCGCTGGCGGCGCATACGCAGGTCCTGGATGTTGACGGAATTCAATGCATGGCTAAGCTCATTCAAGTCGATTCCACTCTCGATGCGTGGCGCAACAGACGGCACCAGGTCGTCATCGAATGGCGAGTGATCGCTGAGGGAGGTGGACGAGGCATTTCTCTGCAGCGCGTTCAGCCTGTCAGACAAATGGGAAGGGAGGGAGCCAGGAGAGCGCGGCGACGGCGGCGCACGGTGCGGGGAGTGCCAAGATTGCGAAGGCTGGGAGCGCGTCGACAGAGGTGATCGAGAACGCAGCGATCGAGGTGAGCGCGGTGAGCGTGGCGATCGAGGTGAGCGACGGCCCCAGATCTTGGAGGAGGACGGCGATGAGAGCGAGTGGCCGTATCTGGGCGAATTGACGCGCGACCGGTCCAGCAAGGCGTGGATGCGCAGCTCGGGCGGGTACAGACTGACCTCGAACATGCCGGTGAGACGAGCAAGGAACGGGATGATCTGCTGCTGAGAAATGTAGCCTAGGCCTTGGGGGTCAAACTGGTTCCATACATCCTTGTAGATTCGCATTTGCTCACGCGAGAGCGCACTGCTGCCCTGCAGATGGTACACGTAGGAAAAGTTCTCTACGACGGTACCGGTAAACATGTTGAGGAAAATGAACATGGAGATGATGTTCCATGATATGAAGAGAAAATAGGCCCATGCTGTGCTGCCACAGTCCGAGTAAAGGTAGTTCTTGGATGGCGTGCAGAGCGGCGGCTGGACAGCATAGTCATGCATGTACTGGTTCCAGCCCTCGCCGGTAGAAGTCATGGAAAGAAAGATGAGTGTCTGCCAAAGGGAGCTGAGGTTCTTGGCATGCGACTCGTTCGGGCCCCATCTGGTCAGTCCAAACACCTCGACAAGCATGATGCCCCACACGAGGAACATGGTGAGCCACAGAAGAAAGAGCGCGATAATTGCAGGCACGGAGCCGACGGCCGTCTTGAAAAGGAGGTCGAGTGAGTCGCTGCGCTGGATGAGCTTGAGCGTGATGCCAGTGACAAAGATCTTCTGCAGCTGAGAATGCACCTGCGATGCCGAGGGACGCAGCGCATGCGATATGCTCGTGCCGAGGACGCCGCCGATGACGATGATATCGTACCAGTTCCAGTAGCTGCGACGGAAGCTCGAGACACCGAGGCCAATGAGCCGAATCAACAAGTCGCACGCGAACACAAAGCCAAGCACGCTGTACACGATGGAGCGTGCCTGCTCTGTGTGCCACGTGTCTGAGAACGATTGCGACATAAGGAGGACCAACACGACGAGGTACAGCACGGACATGGCACGCGACCACCAGCCGCGTTTGTGTGTAGACGCCTGGTAGCACCAGCGGACGAATGCATTCGAAGGCGGGTTCGCCGGGCGCCGGGAGGCGGCCTGGCGCTGGAGCTGTCTCTTATACACATCTGACGCTGC
>OJLB01000226.1_pt1 | contig 33136 bp, 20 predicted proteins | sample 1596861 | NCBI WGS metagenome assembly OJLB01 (sample SAMEA3904681, study PRJEB24821) | metagenome | biome: Builtin; feature: hospital; material: surface | place: USA | collected 2013-06-06
TCATGCCTAGTCTCGTGGGCTCGGAGATGTGTATAAGAGACAGATCTGCATATATATATATATATATACCCATTAACGGAGCACGCGCCATGCATTTACACACGCGACTCGTTCCCAGTGCCATACACACAGCATCGCCAGCAACGCGCATGTACCAAAAGACGTAAGAGACAACCGGAGTCGCAGAAGCGCTGCACACCCACCGAGAACGGCTATGACACCCACGTGCGGACACACTGCCGACGCGCTCGTACGATACGCGGCGAGTGACGGCGCGCTGCGTGCTCGCTGCTCAAATGCACGAACGACGTATCGAGCGGACGCGTACGCTCGCACGCCAAGACTCGCCATACTCGCAACGACAATGACACTTTCTGCGCCCCAGCCCAGAGGGGCAAGTCCCATGGCCACGTACTTGTGCAAGCCCAACACACCCACCAACACCCCACTCGATCCCATTAATACACCCGAGTATGTTTGAAGGACAGCCGGAGGCGCCACCGATTGCACAAAGGCCTCAACGAGGCCATTGACACCCATCACAGGCACATACCAGCAATAGCTGGCGAGGATCCGCGCTGCCGGTGACGTCGGCAGCGTCCAGCGAGCTCCAGCGACGATCCGCAGAAACGGTCTCGAGATCGGCGGTGCAAGCGCCACGAGCCCCAAGCCAAAGAGCATGTGCATATGTAGCAGTGCACCCAGAAACTCTGCCGCATCTGCCCATGCAGCAGCTGTCTGCTCAGCGTCTTGCTGCTCATCCACACAGCGTGAGAAGCGCAAGCGCGAGCTTTCCTCCAAGGGCTGGAACAATGTGCGTGCGACAAGCGAGCCATAGTTGCTCGCGAGTGCATACCCGCCTTGATCGTCCAGAGATGTCCAACGTGCCATAGCGAACTTGTCGCCTTCGGTGAGCAGCAGCTTCAGAAGCGCTTGGCCCGTCGTCACACGCAAGAATGCGAACATCGGTCGATCGATCCACGGCGCTCTTTCTGGCGCTAACGTCATCAGAGCCTTGCGCCATGAACCGCAGATTCGGGCCACGCCAGCAATCGCGATCGCTAGCACCGCACATCCGTACGCAAGACGCGCTAGGGCAAACGCCAATAGCGCGTAGGGTATAGGCGTCGGCGGCAACGGGATGTACGGCGAGAGCACACGAGACATCCATGCCAGACAGGCAGGTTGCAAAAGAAGCACATTCACAAGCGACTTGGTCAGGACTCCACCCGCTTCCATAGCGACGCGCATCGTTACATACTCGCGATCGAGTCCTAACGCATACGTGTGAAGTGGTTCAGCAGCCAGCTCGATCCACGCACCCGCACAGTACAGCACCACTGACAGGTACACGGACGCGCCTCCTTCAATCCATAGATCCGTTGGCGCAAGGTACGCCATGTACATCCAGCCTACCAGCACAGCCAGCACACCACCGAGTCCCACGGGCCAAAGGGCCAGGTTGTGTAGCATACCTGTGGCTCCATGTTTGCGAAGCGACTCGCGGTGCCGCATCATGATGGCACGCACGCCGTCCCGCGACAGCGAGAGCACCGTGCTAAGCACCAGTTCCAACTGGACATTCGCTGCGCCAAACACGGCAGGCGGCGTCGTGCGCACAAGCACTTGGTTGAGCACGAACGTCAACAACCGCAAGCCGATCTGGAGTGCCAGCAGAGCACGTGCGGCCGATGGCGAAGCGCGCGCCGCCGCATGCTCCTGCGCTTGCTTCGTCATAGGTGGCCGTCACAAGATAGAAAAAGGTCAGACCACCCCTAGAACAACGTCACGCGCCTCGCGTAGCTGCAGCCGCTGGGCTTGATCGGATCGAGTCACGTGACACTCAAAGCAGGATGTGCCGGTGTTGGGTGCACGGGCCATGCATGCATCAGCCGGCGCATCGGTCAGCGACCCAGTTAGGCAGTCCGTCGATGGGGCGAGGCCTACCCTACACGCACAGACGACGGCCAACAAAGCCGCATCATATCTCTGTCATGTGCATAGATAGGGTTCGGTAAAGCTCAGCACCGTAGGTGTGCTTCGACATCTGCAGTGCTGCGCGGCGCAGCACTATAAAGAGTGGCTCCAAGTTTTCAAAGGTCCGCCGGAACGCAGCGAGAGCTGCTGGCGCAGCTTCTACAGTTCCAGCGCCATCGTTTGTAGGCTCAATCACACGCAGAGCCAAGTCGTATGTAAAGGGCATGCGATCAAGATTGGCATCGTCGTCGTTTTCGCCACTGCTACTCGCAGCACGGACCACCGCGTCCGCCCCCCTCACGTTTGGGTCTGTCACTTCGTCGACAAACCTGAGAGCAAACGTACAGAAAAACTTGGCATCTGTGTCTGAGCATGTACCACTGTCAACTCTTTCAGACAGAATACCGAGGAATCGCGGTATACATACGAACCGTACCAGCCATGCAATGCGTATATCAGCCAAGACTCGGCATGGTGAAGACATCACAGCAGTCTGCTCCAGGAAGCAAGCCAAATCACCTCGCACATACTCCGTTGCATGCGTAAGACTCACAAGCACATTCGCAACGCGCGCTGGCTGTGGCATATACGCAAGGCATTCTCCCAGCTGCTCCCACATGCGCTGCAGCATGTACATCGACTCGGATGGTGCAGCCGCGAGTGCCGAGTACACAATCCATTCATACGCCACGCGCATACTTTGCTGCGCCATATGACAAGCATCCTCCATCGTACAAACGCTGTCTCTCTGATAGCTCAGCATTAGTGGTCGCATAGTCCGTTGCGGAAGCTGCGCACGCCATGTACACACGTATTCATACAGCCAGTGCACCTGGTGGATGCTCATGGCTTTGGCGCCCAATCGGCGCTCGCGCATCAAGCTCAATGCCCGGCTCAGTTCATATGCATCCAATGCGCGATCCATGTATTTATGCGCTGGCCATGCATGTCCTCGCCACGTATAGGGACAGACCTCGCGAAGGCATGCCGGGTCGTTCCGTAGCAGGTCTAGCACACTGTTCCATGCGTCTCGTTCCTTTGCCAAACCATCGCGCTCAATCCAGGCAGACATGGGGCCATGGGACGACACACATCTCGAATATGCATCCAAAATCGGTCGGAATGGCTGCAGGCAGGTAGGTGGCGGCGGCTTATGCTCCATATAGGGCACATGGCACATATACAGCAAAATCAGCCGCTGAATGAACCAGTCATTCTCATCGTACGGCGCTATGCATATTGGCCGCAACCGTGTCGATGTAGGCTGCAGGCCATCCAGAAGAATCGGCCACCAGTGATCCATCACATAGGTGAATCTCCGAGTCGCTGGGATCCGCTCATGCCACCGTCGCAGCGTCAGGTGAAGTGGCGCAAAATAGGCTGCTGCCCAGAATGATGCGTCATCTTCTACGCATGCTTCTTTCTCCTCCTCTGATTCCACTTTCTTCATACAAACCACTCGAAACACACACACACAGAGTATCACACCCGCGCTCTATGTCTAGGAGTCAATCAAGAGCAATGTCCTTGGCTCCGATGGATCGCGAAACGGCCTCGCGCATATCTGCGCGCCAATTTTTTTTTTTGGTCTGCTTGATGAGATTGATTCGCTGCTTCCTCTTGTCATTCATATGTGGTTCCACAGCCAGCCACGTGATAGGAGTCCGTGCGTGAAGCTGAACAGGGTTTGACGTCCATGAACGGTTAGAGACCGCGTGTGTCTTCAAGGATGGATCTTTGATACTGTCTGCTTACCTACTTTTCTCCCACTCCCCCTTTGCCACATAAGGTGACATCGTACTTCGGCTACTTTGTTGATGGCTGCCGTCTTGGCCTCCGCGAGTGATGAGCCAACCTTGTTCTCGTTATTGTCTGCCATGAACACCGCCTTCTATACCCCATAATGTGATCTACTGCTGTTAGTTACAGCAACTACAGAAACTTTCTTTTTTCTCGTTGGAAGTGATTCTCTTTTTCCAAATTCGACTTCCTTGTCACTTGTGAGTCTTGCTATGCCTGTCGACATGTCTTCGTCGCCCTGCTACGTCCTATTTAAAGCCCAACCCGATGGCATCAAATTTTGTTCAAGACGACCTAGGTCCATCACGCAGTGTGCAAATTTTCGGGATTTATTCCAACTCTCCTCTACCCGCTGCAAAAAAGAAAAAAAAAAGGCCGGCGTATGGATGGGTGGAACGTCCGTGTCACGTCGACTCACCACAATATCACTCCCTTACCGCAATCACATCACAGCGACTTGGAACGAGCAACGAAACATAGTAAGCCAGAGTGGCTTAGCGCAGTGACGAAGCTATCGTTGGCTCTGTCAAGATAGCACCACCATGTCCCTACACATGTGTTTCGTGGGGCACGAATCGACATTGCAGTTGTATGCTCCACCTCCGGGAGCACATGAGAAAGCTGCGTCTCGATCCTGATCATCGTACAATGGTCATTAGCCTAGAACAAGAGCACTAAGAATGTATATACTGAGCGTGGCTGTCCATATGCGCCAAGAGGGCATGAAGGTGCGCATCGGTGCACCCGTGCTGGCCTCACGAAACAAGCGGTCGACATGCATCGCATTGCAGTACACATGGCCAAATGCATCCTGTGCGACATATCGAGTGTATGCGCCTCCGAAGCGCATGCCGTCAGGTCCAGCACCCCCATTTTGCCCGACACCATAGCCGTCGGAACCTGCATCAGCAAATGCGCCATAATCACGCTGTGCCGTGACCGTCCAGCGCGGACACTCCCACTGGATTACCGGCGGACAAGTCCGAGTGACCATTTCACACGTCAGCAAGCACGGGAGGAGCTCGCCGTAGTCACCTGGTGCAAAGATCTCGTCAATGTATGCCTGCCGGCTGCTGTTTGGTCCAACGCGATTGACGATGTAAGGGTATAAATGAACATTGGCGGGCATCGGCAGACCTTGGAGCTCGGTACCGTTCTGACTAGCCGCACTTTTTTCAGGATCAACAAGATCCGTGCATCGGGGAATTGCCACAGCACATAGCCAATTCTGATATGAGCGTCGGCAGTCATCGCACGTAGACACACTCGAGTACAGGCCAAACTTGTCCGACGCGCATGGGAATGTGTCCAGAGTCTTGGTGAAGTTGATGTAATTCTGGGTAATGATGTTTTCAAGCGCTTGCAGCGCCAGAACTTGCGACATGTTTGGATTGTAAGGGACTGAGTACGCGAGTTCGGGACAAAAGTCCAAGTCGTACATGAGCTTGCAGTTCTCTGCCGTTTTTGTCACGAACTTGACCGATGGGAACAGCGTTCGCTGTACTGATTCGCCAACATCCTTGGACGAGACGAGATACGCCGTGTAGTTCGTTCCGGGCGAAAGTCCAGACACGTGGAACTGCTTGCGGACTTGAGCCAAGACTTGCTCTGTCACATTCGTGTCTGTGGTATTGACCGCCGTCAGCTCCAGCTGGGTCACATCTCCGGGATCGAGCGCGGCCATCCGTTTCTTATTTGACGCCGCATTCGAAGAGGTTGAGAACGACACGTTATTGGCACTATTCTCGAAGCTTGGTGTCGGTAGCGCCGTTGGCTGGTTGTTAGCGCCACGAGTCACACGCGGCAAAGTATTGCGATTCGTCTCGCTACTGTTGATAAATGGCTGAATTCCCAGAAAGCTCATTTCCTCCCACAAATCAAAGATGCGGCAGAAGGACGAATTAAAATACGTGATAGATGATAAGGAAAAGTCGCCCTGCGTCGGCAGCACAATCAGGCTGATATTAGGCGCAGGAGATGTGTAGTTGAACGAAGTGAGTAGCGCATTCTCACGGTCGGTGTCGTCCAGAAACAGGCTCGGCACATAGTCGACTCTTTCGAGCGAGCCTTTCGTCGATGCTGTCATTTGGATCACGTATTCACCAGAGACGTTCCGTGGGTCTTCAGGGGGCCACACGCCAATATACACACCCTGATCTGATCCCTTGCTCAATGAAATCTGTGTCCAGCCGCCCTGTGCGTACACAACGTACTTGGATGATGAACTTGTCTTGGGTCCCGGACGTGGATTCGACTTGTCTTGCGACACGTACATCGACACGAGTGTCATGTGCTGAGCCTCGTCCGCCGACTTATCGAGTCGATCAAGCAAGTCTTGGTCGCTCGTATTATAAGCAGGAATACCTGGTCCCTGGCACAGGGAGAGCGAGATCCATACAGATTTGTCTTTGGTCGTATTGAATGTATAAAACAGGCCGTCGGAAGCATTGATCATAAGATTGCTGCGAACAATTTGACTATCATTCAGTGCAATCGCATGTCCTGGCTTGGGGTTTTTGTTGACAACTGACGTAGGTCTGGAGATGCCGGTACTGGCACTAATCATGGAGTTGGTCGAGTGCTTCGGCAGGGCGAAGCTCGAGGATGAATTGGGCGATGCCAATGATGACAACGACGACGAAGCCGCCTTTGTATCGGAAGATGCGGCATGAATGCCAGTGATCGAACTGATGGCACACAAGATCCCGAGACACACAAGCCACACGCCACATGCTGGCGCCCCTGTGTGCCCGTTGCCGAACCCCACCACCATGCGTGTCTCTCCGACCGGGGCAATTGTTGCAAACGGAATGGTGAGGAGTACGACGTGCATGTGGAGGCCTGATGCTTCTCAGTGTTCATTCCGCTACCTGACCGACAGGCAGGGGTCGGAATGCATGTTGCAAGGCGGGGCGAGATGCGTCTTTCACATATTTGCCAGGGATGGATCAGCATACTATAAGCACGACATGAAAGTGGACGCTGCAATGTAGGGAGCATGTGCCGAAGGGCGGAAGGAAGAATGGAGCGAATCAGGAAAGGGCAGGAACGCTGGGAACTACTGTACCTAAGGATGCATGGAGGAATGGTACGCCGAAGGCATCGGCTGGGCTTGCGGCAGAGCAGGTGCAGGGCCACTTGCCTGAGCAGGCATCTGAGCTTCATTTGCGGGAACTTCCTCGATATTGTGAAAGTCGAGAATCTCCGAATACATCATCACCTTCCACGTATCGATGGGCAGGTCGGCATCGTTGAAGCTCCAGTCAAACGCTTCTTCCGCAACGGGCTCATCGGCTGGATTGTGATACGGCGCAAGATACGGGTGCGCGAGAGCATCGCCGGCAGAGATGCGGGTATTCACATCAAACACCAACATTTTGTCCAAGAGATCCAGGGCCTCCCGATCTGTGTGAGGGAAGCGCTGGTGGAAGGGAATACGCTCGCGCTTCGGCAGCGATTGCACGAAACGCAGGGTATTTTCACTGCAAATGGTGCGGATGACCTCGTCAGGCGGCGTGCCCAGCAGCTCGGTGATGATCGAGAACTGGTTGACATGGTCTTTGCCAGGGAACAGTGGCTTGCCTTCGAGCATTTCTGAGAAAATACAGCCTGCACTCCAGACATCCACGGCCACGTCGTACTTTTGCCACGTGAGCATGATCTCAGGCGCTCGGTAATAGCGCGTCGACACGTAGCCGGTCATTTGTGGGTCCTGCACACGCGCCAGACCAAAGTCGCAGATCTTCAAGTCACAGTTCTCGTTGATTAGGATGTTGCTCGGCTTCAGGTCACGGTGAACCACACCGGCAGAGTGCACATACTTGAGGCCACGCAGGATCTGGTACAAAAAGTACTGTACAAACTGTTTCTCAAGGGGACGACTGGTCAGCAAGCGATGCAGGTCAGTACCGAGGAGCTCTGTCACAAAGTACAGGTCCTCCAGGGGCGAGATGAAGATGTCACTAAGACAAATGATGTTTTCATGGCGAATATGCTTGAGCAGCTTCAATTCTCGGTACGTGCGCTTCGCCAGCACGGGCGTGCTGAAGGGCTTCATCACCTTCTTGATGGCCACGGACGTGTCAGTGAGTTTGTCGTGTCCACTGCATACGAGGCCAAAAGCGCCCATGCCCACTGGCTGCAGATTCTCATACCGTGTTGTGATCTCGAACACAGTACCAAAGATGGACAGCTTCACAAAATCCGCCATGTTTCACCGATACTGCTCGTCTTGCTGCTGACTGTGGCTGTGGCTGTGGCTGTGGCTGCGGCTGCGATTGCAGTTGTAGCTGCCTCTCCTTACTACGTATTTATGCGTTCGCTGATTCGTTCGTTTCTCGCGTTCAATGTACACACACACACTCGTACACGCAGTCTGCGTATGTGAGAACGGGTGTGGCGGTGGTCGGTGTCCAGGCCGTGAACAGGGGCCTGCTCTCCGTTCTGCGCGCTCTTTTTTCTGTCCCTGGGACTCACACGCGCCCATTCATAGACAACCAGCTGCGCTCCGTCACGCGTGTCGTTGCAGCGAGGCCTAAGAGGCCTCTCGCACGCTTCTCCACGCCAGTCTACCACGTGGCATATCCACACCAGCGTGGAGTCGCTGCGCGACAACTTTCCACACAATGGGAAGCCAATCATATTCTGTGCAGATTTTCTGCACGTCATCCACTTAACACACATACACACACATACAATACACACACCCCACGACGTGAGGGTGGCTTGGCTTGCCACTCGTACTCTGTGGGACAGAACGGTCGAGACTCCGAGGGCGGGTGCAAAGAGTCAGTCTCCATGACAGAGATATCGACGGCTATGCCTCCGCAAGATGCCTCCATGTACGAGACGGCCTTCATCGACAGGGAGCCACGCGCTAGCTTTCAGGCTCTTCAGCAGCGCATGCGCCAGGCAAAAGTCTTTCACGAGCAGCTCGCAGACTACATGGCAGCACGCTACGAGGCTGAAGAAGCTTACATCAAGCAACTGCAGAAACTGCCTAAGCGCTTAGGCGAACCGACGCTCATGCCACTCGAATTCCGACCTGTGTACACGCGCCTGGTAGACAACATCGGGCAAATCGCTCAGCACCATACCGTCTTTGCGCGTCAGCTACAGCGGCAGCGAGAGACGTTGCATCAGGCCCCCATGCATGGTGAGTGGTCGGGCTTGCAGCGTCATGACGACGCACTCGTGCCATCTCTCAAGGAGCTGCAGTCGCTTGAGATCCAGCTCAGCAAGGACCAGCGGAAAGTCGACCAAAAACGAAACAATGCCTCGGCACAATCGAAACTCGCCACCACGCAGCAAGCGTATGCGCGTGCGCAGGAGACCTGGAAGCGCCGTGTGCCGTCGGCGTTGCGCGCGTACGAAGTTGCTGATTTCGAGCGTCTCTCGATGCTCCGTGAGGCTGCCAAGTACCTAGCGAAGGGCGAGGGTGAGCTGGCTCGTGGTATTTATGAGTTGGCGAGATCCACGGCCCAAGCGGCGAAAGAATTTGACCCATGGCAGGACATGATGCGCTTCTCAGGCGTGTCTTCGTTGCCGACGGTAGAATCGGAAGGTTTCCGCAGTGTGCCTCTTCCGTCCGAATTCGTTCATCAGTATCAGCAACCGCAACCGCAACCGCAGTCGCATCAGCATCAGCACCGCCACCATCACCACCCATTTTCATTGCAACACCAGCGAGACGTGGAGGAAGACGCCTTGCACCTTCCCCATGAGCATGGTCAGGATGATGAGACCGGTGCTCGAATGCATCGACTATCGATCGTGCCGCATAGGGACATGCCTGGACTTGGACTCGGTTCTGGGATCAGTTCTATCACGGCAAACACTGATCCTCCAGCAGGTTCAGAGGCAGCCACAGCTTCAGACACCGCAGCAGGTGCCGCGACTGCTCCCAATGTCGCTGCCCCATCGATGCTTGATTCATCGTTCCCTGATGCTCGTAACGCGGGTGCTCACAGTGCCACTGCCCCTGAGACCGACTTGATTCATGTTGCTCAAGAGCAGCCCATGAAGCCGCAGGGTGTCTTTGAAGAGCCTCATACCTACGCTGCCACCCAACCTGCGCCTGGCATCTACGACACGCACTATGTATATGAAGGAAGCGAGACGCCTGATGCGCCAAGTGCACCCGACCGACATGGTCCGTTCAGCTCGTTTAACACACATACAGCACATCGCGTCTCACAAATTCCTGAGGCAGAGAACTCTGCCACTGTCAGTGCCGGCGATGTATCGGACTCGTATGCCATCGCACCCGAGTTTCCCGGCGCATTCTCTGATGCACCGAGTGGTCTTGCTATTCGTGGTGCACCGTTGGAGCCCAGGCCGTATACGTCTTCGGCCCGCACAGAGCCACCTGAATCCACCGCCCACACCTTCGCAACGGCGCCGACAAGCGACAGCGCTTCGCGGAACGCCAGACGCACGACCTATGCGCCATCGGCGTCGCACGACACATCCCTATCGGATGACACTGCGGAGATGCTTCGAGTTCGCGAGCAGTTTCGACAAAATGCTCACTTTACTCCCACAACCTCGCGAAGACGCGACTTTCGTGCTTCCTCATACGATACATCCGACCGCGGTCACTCGCGTCTGAGCTTTTCACACGGCCACCCCATTGTGTCTCCCTTGGTCAACAGCCAAATGACGACGCCACGCTCTGACGCCGCGCTTGAGTCAGCCAGTGCCATTGCCACGTCCCCGCCCCAGACGATGAGTGCTGTTCATACACCAGCACTTGTACAGACAAAATCGGTGGCATCTGTGCCGCATACGCCGGTGCCGATTCAAGTGCATTTGTATGAACGGGTCAATGCCATTTGGCAGCGTGGTCGTCTCGACCACGTCATGGTCGTGGGCGAGGTCCGCGTCTCTGCAGGCCCCTTGTCCTCTTCTCTCACGTCTTTCACGTCTTCGACATCGAAACCTGAGCCTGTGCGTATTCTGCTGCGTCTCTTGCATATAGAGGCCATGGCACAGACACGCCTCGGCTCTCTCTGTACGCAGACCAAGGAGCCGGATCTCTTTGAGCTCCAGTTGTTGGAGTCAGCGGAAATTCGTGCACTGGACTACCAAGTCCATGTGCCTGAAAGTGAATACGATCGGTACCTGCCCCTCCTACTCCAAGTCCAGTGGCGCTGTGAGCCGACGCAGAGCTCTGCGCTGCTCATGCACCGAACGAATCCTGCGATGCCATGCGGCGACAGACTGGAAGATGTCTCGTTCCAGCTCACGCTCCCAGCCGACACACAGGTGACTGGCGGCGTTCGCAGCGAGCCTGTAGGTGAGTGGGACCCCGACACCCGCACCTTCACTTGGCGTCCCACCGCGATCGATGGCCGAGGGGCCGTCCGCTTTCCCCTTGCATCGCAAGGTACGCCTCAGCCGATCTCAGTGACATGGCGGCTGCCCGCTTCCACACCCAGTCCCATGGAGGTCCAAGTCGAGGCGTCTGGCACACCCCTTGTCCTGAGTCCTACGACGCGTATGACGGTGGCTGGCAGGTACTCTATTGAGCCGTAGCCTGCGCATTGAATGCATCGACAAGGACCGCTAATGGCGCATCCAAGACACTTTCTCGAAGACGGCCTGTATGATTCGATGGCCCACAACATAACACACACTCTCTTTCCATCTCCTTGGGGCTCTCTTGTGGTCTCGCAGAAACTGGCATGCACTTACCAACCTGCATGCCCCTTGGTGTCCACCATAGCGTACGAATCTAGTGCTTTTCTGATCCCACTTCCGTCGTGGGTCATGTATGCCGCCTTGTCCACTCCCGCCTTGGGATCTACATTCATCGTCCTGCCAGATGGAGTGGAGAGGAGTCGTCTTGGTCTCGAAAAATAGTGAGTGGTGTGTGGAGTTGTTCTTCGCTGCCATGGCGACTCTCCACACGATCCACAATCTACGCCCACCACACCGAGATTTGTCGTCTTGTAAACGACGACCACTGCTAGTGTCAGGATGGAGGACTTTGGCGAGTCTGGCAAGGACAGGCTTTTGCGCCGCATGCGAGAGGACCCATTGACTCCTATCGGTATGTGGACTTGTGCATAGTCATACTGACTCGATCAGGTGCCTTGTTGACGACCGGTGCATTGACATATGCGACAGTCCAATTGCGCCGTGGCAATCGCAACATGTTTCAGCGTGCACTGCGATACCGCGTCGCATTCCAAACCATCACAGTCGTCGCAGCAGCTGCAAGTCTCTTTTATCTGCGCAAGCCCAAGTCGCGTGTGCCTGAGGAGCCAGGCCCCGACGGCAAGCCACAACAACTTATGCCATGGAACCCCGAGAAACAAGAACGTCGTGACATGGAGAATGAGGCTGAGTGGAGATCACGCTTTGCAGGTGCACAGACTCGCCATGAGCGCGAGAATGCGGCTATTGAGCGCATGGTCCAGGAGGCCATAGCTCGGCGTGAACAAGCAGCCAAGGAGCTTGCTGCTGCGAACGCAACCGCCTCACCCACATCGCCCGAGCCTACAGATACATCTCAGGCCACTGCTGCCGTCCCTGACAGCAAGGATCAGCAAAATCAATCCCTTCTTGCTCGTCTTGGTCAAGACAAACGTGCGTGGTCCTTTTAGTCTATGATAGCTTGTCATGAAGAAACTCCCTTTCTCTCTTCTGCGTATCTCATAGTCCTCACCTCGGCAAGAGTGGCAAGGGTGGCAAGGGCGGCTTCTGGGTATGGTCTATCATGTCTGGATCCACAGCGCGACGCTTCCCTAGCGCCTTGGCGCTGGGTTGCACAGGTCCATCCATCGGAATATCGAGCACACTCTCTTGCGGACTCATTGGGGTATCAAGGATGTGTGGGTCAGCAGCTGTCTCTTTGGATCGTAGTTGGTGTGGCGATACGGGACCACGTGGCTCGGGCGTTGCAGCAGTAGCAGCAGCAGGAGCGGCCGTGAGGAATTCGTCGCGCAGCGTCAATGCCTCGCCGACGTGTGAAATCGCACCGATCAACTCATCGACCAAAGACTCTTCCGCATCCTGCTGCCTGGCATCTCTGTCAGCATGTTCATGTGGAGCTCGCTCCGTTGCCCATGACAGATATGACTCCAGTCGCGCATATTGCGACTCGGCCTCTTCGCTGAACTCCTGCACCAGCGCTGCGTCTTTATCTTCGCTCATGAGCGTATCCAGCAAAACATTCGCACTACTGTGGGCCATCACGCAACTTCGGCGAACATCGTCCATGATCGAATTGTCCGAAGCCGATCTGGGCTCCTGTGACTGAACCCAAAGAGATGATGCATTCTGTCGAACTGAATCGGTCGAGATTCCGTGGGATGTCGCACTGGGCGACCGCCTCCCGGCTGTACGCCATGCGTCGGGGGTCATGTGCGGCAGATGTGTCGGCAAAGATGTGGGTGTGATGTGATCTGATGGCGCGGCCATCGTATCCCCTGGATCCGACATGCCACGTGCCCGAGTTGTCGTTGCCACCGTCGGCGCCATTTTCGTTGGTGTTGCTGCAGCTACAGCTGCATCTCCTGTCGCAGACACAGGAGTACCTCTCGCCTTGGTCACAGGCAAATGCCCAGGCGCCGATCTGGGCGCCAGCAGCGCGCCCGGCATCAACGCAATGGGCATGTCTACATGTAGACGTGCCTGTTCCGTCCGGGGTATCGCAGGCAAGTGTGGCCTCCCACTCGTCGTCATATGTGGCGTGTCAGTCATGTCATCATTCGATGACGACAAGTCATCATCTTCAATAGCAAAAAGTGGCCCACTCAGTGGGACACCTTCTTCAGCACTTGCTCCTGGGCGCACCCGAGCCCAGAGACGAGCAATCCGCAGTAAACGCTCATTATGCTTGGACCTGTGTGCTAGCGCGCCAAGCACGAGCAGAATGTCATTCCTTAAAGGTGCAAACGTAAGTGGATTCTCAAGGATCGCTTCAACGTCCTGTAAGAACCGAGAATGCACGGCTTGCGTACTAAACGGACCACTACCCAGCATCGCCCAGAAACCCCACGCACGGATCGCTCGGCACTGTGCTCGAAGTTTGTGGGACTGGAGAATCCGGCGAATCGCATCCATAGCCGCTTTGCTTTGTGCTTCACCTGAATGAACGTGCTCGCCCAGCTCACGCACAATGTTCCAATCCAACGACGTAGGATCCGCTAGACAAAATTCCGTCACAGAATGCGCAACCACATCGGGATCCATCGTTGCGCGGGCAATATGTGTTGATACTCCGTACCGTGACGCCACCGGACGCTCTCCTAGCACTCGGTGCACACTCTCAGTATGTGGATGGCTCGGACACATCGTCGGTGTCGAATTGTCGTGCAACGCGGCGTCTAGTGCGGAATCTGTCTCAAACAAGTCATCATGCTCGTTATGCCGATGAAATGGCCGCCGAAACAAATGAAACTTGGGTTTTGACCTGCGTTTGTCTGGCGAACTTGACCCAGACGATCTTGGCTGATCCATCTCCCGTGTCACTGACATATGTGAAGTGCTGATACGCGGCTCTTTTGGTGGCGGACGCGTGCAATCTGGGTATGTTTCTTGCTCATACACCTCCCCGTAAGAGGGATACGAAGGCAGTGTTTCGGGTGTCGGAATGGTCATTGATTGCGTCGCTCCCGCTACTTCAGATGGCGGCCGACGTTGCTCCGAGTAAACCTGGTCGTGCCGTGGATGGCATTCCTGATCGACACGCCTAGCCGACGCATCCGACGCCACAGCCGCAGGGCGAGACTCATTTGCTGACGTCGGATTCATACATTGCGCCAGAGGTGCGTTCTCGTCATGATGCCAAGGCTGTAGGCTTTTGGGCGGGCCCCACAACCGGCGCATCGCGCGTGCGTTGTTGTCTGTCTATGTAGGAAAATAATCTTGGAAATAAAAAACAACTCTTTGTGACAGGATGTCTCCAATTCACCTACACATAACCACGCGCGAACGCGAACGCGAACACGCACACGAACACGTACGCGTATGCACGAGGACAAGCTCCACACATTGACGCCCGACCGCGGGTGCTTACCGGTAGAGCCGGGGGGAGGGGATCTATTCACGCATACATACATATGTGATTACATCAGGTCGTGTCACAGATAGGGTGGGCTCGTCCCTTGGTAAGCAAGCCGATGCCAAGCCATGCGACGACAAAGGGGGGAGGAAAAAAAAATCGACGCACCCCACGCATGCGACACAGCACCAAGCTGAGTCATCTCGATCGGGAGAGGGGAGCACATCATCCCGATGGCAGGCATGAAGCGTCATGATCACGTGAAAGAGTTCATTCCGAGCGAGAAAATCAAGTCCGAATCGACAGAAGATCAGGAAACTATCGGAGGTATATGTCCGTGAGAGCGGGCAGATCCACCGGATCTGTCAAATGACCTCGTCAAATGAGGGCATGTCTAGAACCGGTGCGTCTATTTACGCGCCCCATCTGCATGTTTTATTACCTTGCATGTGCCACCGGAGCCACCCCGTTTTCCTTTTTCATTTTGGGACTAGACCGGTCAAGTTCCGCATATATCGATCCACACTGTTGGGGACAATGCATATATTCCCGATAGGCAATTTGACGCACAAGATTAGCCAATCAAATTCACACATGACACACACATCTGCACACGACACGGACTGTCAAGCTGCGCGCTTTTGGAAATTGTGGCTACCTAAATTGATATGCAGAGCGACATTATGTACGTGGGTCGCGACAGTTCCGGCAGATGCGCCACGAGCTTAGTAGGTAGTCACAGGGAGCAAATCCACCGTTTTTCGTCAATCTTGTCCGCATCCATCGAATTAATTTCCTTTTTCTTTCACATTCACTGTCGACTCTCTCCTTGTGCACGAAATATCTTGGCCCTAGGCCATACTTCTTTAACAACACCCATCAGATCCTTGATTTCTTCATCCCCAACTCTATCTTCTCCTGGAGTCGACGGTATTGCTCGTCATGGCGACCGTCTCCACTCAACAGCAACATCGAAATCTCATCGGGTCTAGGATCGCCGATGGACGCCTGCAATTGACCTCTTTGCTAGGCCTGGGGGCGTACGGTGTCGTGTACTTGGCTCGCAGCACGGTCATGCATCCAATGACCAGGTCCGGCAGGCCCCTGCTATCGTCCGTTCATGCTCCAGCCGCTCTCGTGGCAAATGGCCATGCTGCCAGCTCTCCGAACTTGAGCGCCCCCTACTTTGCAGTCAAATGCCTCAATAAGCAAGGTCTTGACCAGCGGCAGCGGGCATTCCAGCGCCGCGAGATTTTCCTACACACGATGATGTCGAGTCACCCGAATGTTGTGACGCTTCATCGCGTGATTGATCATCCCTGGGACCAAAACGTGTTCGTTATTCTCGATTTCTGTCCAGATGGCGACTTGTTCAGCATGATTACTGAGAAGCGGCGGTATCTGCTTCCGCCCGAGCCATACGTGGCCGACCCGAATTTCGCAGACGGCCGGCCTGTTCCCGAGTCATCTGCATACGCATGTGCCAGGTTCGAAATGGATGCATTGATCAAAAACGTATTTGATCAGATCCTTGATGCGGTCGAGCAATGCCACAGCCTCGGTATCTATCATCGAGATCTCAAGCCAGAAAACATTCTCTGTGCAGATGGCGGCACGCGTGTCATGTTGGCTGACTTTGGCCTCGCGACAGGCGATCGTTTGAGCTCTGACTTTGGATGTGGCAGCTCTTTCTACATGAGCCCCGAGTGCCAAGGCAGCATCACAAATCGTATGTCGCAGTACAGTACAGCTGCGAATGACGTGTGGTCACTCGGTGTCATTCTCATCAACCTGATCTGCGGGCGGAATCCTTGGAAGCAAGCGACGCCTGCTGATGAGACTTTCCGCGAATACTTGCGAGATCCCGACTTCTTGGGCAAAATCCTCCCGATCTCGAACGAGGTTCATGCCATTCTCAAGTGCATCTTTGCTCTGCGTCCCGAATCACGCTGCAGCGTGCGTGACTTGCGTCGCTGGATTCGCGCTGTGCCCCGCTTGCAAGCATCCAACTGGGAAATGTGGCAGCGACACCACTATGATACCCTTGCGCTGCAGCCAAGAAGTGTCGATGGGCCGCCCTGTGGATCCCAAGATTCAACTCTTATGGGGACATCGCCGACGCTCTTCGATCCAGATGTACCACAGTTTTCGACACTCTCGCTCCGATCCCCCGTCGTGAGTAGCCTTGTCTCTCCGACGGCTCTCGAGCCCAGCAAAGTAAAGCAGGCACCCGTCAATGCGACTGCACTGCGCACACCATTTTCACTTCCCAAAGAAGACACCGATCCTCCCGCGCTGGCATGTCAAGTCCCGCCCATCGTGTCAGTGTCGCCACAGATCACGTCGTCGCCTGCATCTCCGGGCGTCGCTCGTGGTACGACGATTCCGGACTCGGGAGCTGGACCACACGTATCTTCATACCGCAGCACACCCAAAGATTTTCGCATCACAAGTCGTCAGCCGTTGTTGACACTACCTAAAGCGGAGGAGCCGCTGTCTTTTGCGTTTGAGCCTGACCCGGAGGAACGTTCCACCCCACCGTCGTCGGTGTCGCAAGCCGACAAGTTGATGGAACAAATGTCCTCTGTACTGTCGACAACCACAACCACAGCCACAACCACAACCACAACCACAACTGCTACTGCTGCTACTACTACTACGACTAGTACTACCGATCCAACCCAGCGACGTCCTCCGTCACCTCGTTTTCAGTTCGATCAGAAGGAGCACGCTCGCTCGAATACACGTGCCTCTTCGCATTTGCCGCATGCGCCGAATCAGCAGGCTCATGCGTGGCGATCTAGCGCAGGGTTCCCGTCATCTGGCCTTTCAAGCTATATATGTGCGCGGCAATTCACGCCAGAAATCCAATGGCGCGCCCTTGCCATTTAAGTGCTCTTACCAGCCAATGCGTTTTCATGCTGATGCCTCGGTCGTGAGCTTTTTATGCATCAACTACCGGCCGGCTACCTCGCATTTGTTCGGTCTACCATGTTGGGGCATCGGGCATGTCATGTCTACCGCTCCCGTTGTGTATTTTTACCTTCGTATACTCATGTCTGTACTATTACATCTTTACATGGTTGTACTGTAGATTCGATTCGCCTGCATGTAGGAAGAAAATATCACATACAAATACCGGAACCACACCAGCTGCGTCCTATGCCGACGCATAGCCGCTAAGCTCGTCACATACATACGCAGCGGTGCCAAAAACACATAGTCCGACCGTGACCAGCGTTGGGCCACACCGCTGAATGGACCGAGGAATTTCGTGCGCCACGTCAGAGAATACAATGACCATAGAGCAGGTGGCTTATGATCTCCCTGCTTCCTTGCGCGCATGTCTTCAACATACATACGCGCGCCCTCATATGTGGCTCTGTGATTCGGATGCAGTGAGACGCCTCCTTCGTCGAAGGTCAGAATCGCCTCCACGTCTGTACGGGTCATGTTGTGGTGGTTGTTAGACAACAGCTGTCCTGGCAGTGTGAACCGAAGATGCGTTTCTATGACGTCCTGGATATGCCTTGGGTTCCACTCTTCTTGCATGCCATCCTGCAGTGCATGATCATCTATACATGTGACACGCTCCCTCGGCACTCCCATCACGCCATAACTCGCGGTGAGTTCCTGCTCACGTATAGCGCCTAGACCTTCAGCATTGCCTCTTGATAGACACAGTGCTGAGATCGTCACATTCAGCTTCAGCAGACTTTGGATCGTCGGACCGAAAAACATGCATTCATCGTCTGGATGTGCCGTCAGCACCAACACATGCCGAGGCCACGCGCGATCGGCACTTGCATCGCGCCACGCACGCCCTTGTACATAGGACCCTGCGAGTAGCCATTGCACGAGCATGCAAACACACCATGCATACAGGCTGACGCGCAGAAGCCTACATGTGCGTTGCTGCAGGCGTCGCACACGCATCCCGATTCTCTAGATGCAATCTGCCCAATTTGACACCTGCGTCTAATATCCTGTTCCTCGCTGGACAGGGACCAACCGTCGGTTATGTCGCGTCGACTCTATGTCGATTCGTGTGGAGGAAACCTTCCATTAACATGTTGGTTCGTTCCTGCCCAAGCCATCCTATTCTACACCCATCTGTTCAATGGCCTTTCCTACAGAGCGCGTTGACGCGTTTGATAACGCGCCGCATAAGGCGCGTGCGACGAAGACAGTCCGTCCTCCTGGCTCGAAATTGACGGCGCTGCAGCGCTGGGAGCCCCACGTGCTTCTTGGACAGGTTTTTCCTTCTTCTTCTCCTCAGCGGCCTCGCGGTATATATTGGCTGTGAAGGGACTGGTGGCATTAGCGATTGAGTCTACGATGTCAACATACCTTTCAAAGCACAAAGCCGCCCTGTAAGTGACCCATACAAGGACACTCAGCAAGAGGCCAGAGGGACGTGCATACCACAGGGCCACTCCCACAAAGTTCAGTGTACTGCCAACATACATCGGATCATTGAGCACACTGAAAGGGAATCCAGTGACCATGTGGTCCATAAGTATGCCGAAGTAGTCACCCAGGTACGTGCCCGTGATACCAAGCATCCACATAGAGGACAGGACAAACACTGTGCCGGAGGCAATCAAGACGACTGCGAGCACACGCACAGCTGGATGCATGAGCATCGTATGGACAGGCTGCTCTTCTAAAGCTCTTTGGTACAAATGATCGCGGAGTATACCCAGAGTGAAAATCGTGAATGCGAGCAAGTAGCATCCCAAGTACCTACGCCCACCCAGTAGGCGGGTTATACTCTTGTTGCGGTACTCTATTCATGTGAGCATCAGAAACACACACACACACACACACATGAAAGCGCGGAAATTATCATGTGGTTTTGCTTGTACGCGGATATACATACCATTCTGAGCAACGATATTCCAAAATGTGGGGTTGAACAGACTGACGTTAGATGTCTTCCACGACAAGGAACAACTCTTCCCCCCCCATAGTCAAGCACATACGTACATAGACACTACAGCAATCCAAAAGGATGACTTGGAAAAGTCTACCCATCCTTTCTGCACACCCACAGGCGGTGTGAACCAAGTCGATACAAACTCGCTCATCAGTGGTTGTGAGACTCTGACAAGCAGCCGCTTTGAAGCCGTGGCCGGGGTATTTCGCGTCCAAGTGGAGAGTGAACGCAGCACCACCCACAGTGATCGGTCCCCTCTACCCCTTTCCCACTGGGCCTGCTCCACCCATCTTGCTTACGTCATGCATACGTGTACACACTCACACACCCACGCACCCACGCACAAAAAGCGCTAGCAGCAGCGCTTGCGCGTCGCCGTCGCCATTGTGTGGGAGAAGGTTGGCGTACGACACATTCACGATTTATCTTTTCTCCCCCCACTTGCCAAACTCGTACACGTTCTCTACAACGCCATATCCCATGGGCAAGGACGACTATGTGGCAACAGTCCTCGCAAGGACAGATGTGCCCAATGAGCTGCGGCCCTACTATGAAAAGTTCGGCGAACTCCGAGACAAGCGACTCTGGTACCAGCTGACGCTGCAGATAGAAGAGTTTCTTCGACACCCAGCGTCACAGCAGCGGCCCCTACATATCGACCTGTACGAACACTTTATTCGTTCATTTGCACAGCATGTCAACCCACTGCGTCTTGCTAGTTTTGGCGTGATTGTGTCGCGCCAGTACGAAGACGCTTCTGAGGCCATGGCATTCCTTCAAAAACTTGCCGGTGAAAGTGATCATCCCGACACACAAGATGCGCATGTGCTTCTCACCATGGAGGCTGCTCACTTCCAGCTTCTTCTGAACGATCTGAATGGCACGAAAAGCGCCATGGACAGATGTGCCAAGCTGCTCGATACATTCGAATCCGTCGAGCCCGTGGTCCATGCCTCCTACTACCGCGTGTGTGGCAATTACCATAAGGCCAAGGCGGAATACGCCGACTACTATCGTAACTACCTGCTATTCCTTGCGTGCATCCATGTCGACGCCGACATGTCGAAAGGCGAGCAGGTACAGTGCGCGCACGATTTGAGCATTTCGGCGTTGTTAGGCGACACCATCTACAACTTTGGCGAGCTGCTCCTGCACCCGATTCTTACGACGCTCCAAGGATCCGATTTCGCTTGGATCTCTGATCTGCTGTATGCTTTTAACGCCGGTGATATGGGCCGCTTTGAAGCGCTGCTCCCACGCCTGCCCAGTGAGCCCATCCTGTATGCTCATGTGCCATTCCTGCGCCAAAAAATCTGTCTCATGGCGCTGATCGAAAGCATTTTCCACCGGCCCACGTACGACCGCACGCTTTCGTTCAAAACGATCGCGTCTGAGACTCGCATACCCGTGGATGAGGTGGAGCACCTCGTGATGAAAGCTTTGTGCCTTGGTCTGATTCGCGGCTCCATTGACCAAGTGGATCAGCTCGTGCATATTACCTGGGTCCAGCCGCGCGTCCTCGATACCGCTCAGACTGAGGCACTTCTTCGTCGTCTTTCAGACTGGAGCGATCATGTCGAGCAAGTCGCCGAGTTTGTACAGAAGCAGTCGCCTGAGCTCTTTGTCCATGCCCACTAGGTTTATAGACGAACACCCTCCTCATGCTTCACAGTGTCTGTTCCTGCCGTTTCTGCTGTCCCTACTGGGTTGTGTGGCAATCCAAATTCCAGGATGTCGTCAGCACCGTCAGTGTCAGAGCCGACCCAGTCTTTGTAGTGGAGTATGTGTGCATGTGTGCGTCGAATCAGCGAAATTCATCCGACCTAGGGCTGTCACTCCCACTTGACCCACTTGGCCTTTCCGTCCGAGTTTGCACACGTTTCGTGTCTTGAGCTCATCCGCCAAGCCACGCGACGCCCCTGTTGTTCCTGTCAGAGTTTGCTTCGTTGTGATGCCAGCTTCATCTTCCAACCACGTCTGCGATGAGAGGCAGCTGCCACGCGACGGTATCGCTCATCGATACCGACATCCACCACCCTCTTTCGCTAGCGCGATGTCACTCTCGGCTCTAGACGCATTGATTGACCCAGTCACACTCAGCCCACGCTCCTCATCTGCGCATATGCAAAATTGGGCCGGTGTGTATGCATCAGACAAGGCATCTACGCATGACGGTGCATTTTCTCACATTGAGCGTCGCGTATTCTCTCCCAACACGATCGAGCAAGTCGTTGCGATCGTCGAGCGCGCGCGCAGAGCATCCATGCCAGTTCGTGCCGTCGGTCGGCGCCATTCACCCTCTGATTTGCCTTTCTCTCTTGGCTGGACCATCCGTACAGATGAATTGTATGGAATTGTACATATCGACAAGGAGGCTGGTGAGGCGTGTGCGCTTGGGGGCACGTACATCAAGACACTCTCAGCTGCACTCGCATCGCATGATCCTCCCATGTGCCTACCCAACCTCGGCTCTATCAGCGAGCAGACAATTGCCGGACTCATTTCCACTGCTTCGCATGGCTCCGGAATTCACTTCCCTGTTCTCTCCGCTCATGTTGTGGCCCTGGACGTGGTGTGCCCTCTGTCCTCTGGCACGGAAGTCCTGCGATGTAGTCGGACAGAGCGGCCGGACCTGTTCAATGCCTCGCTCTGTGGCCTCGGCGCGACGGGTGTCATTGTCTCTGTGACAATGAACGTCGTCCCGGCCTTCCGCCTGTTGCAAGTCACAGAAGAAGTGCCAACGGAGGCGCTCCTTGGCGATGCGGTAGCGGCCAACTCGATGCCGTCACTGTCTACACTGCCTCCAGACATGTTATCAATGCAATCATATGACTCGTTCATCGAGCACCCCGCGTGGCTCGGCATCATGCTGGCACATGGTGTACCTCTACCACCACCACGTGCTCATGACTTGGCACCAGCGTCGCGTGGTCCGGAGTGCGTGCATCCATTTGAACCGTCCGCATCGGCTCCATCTTCACCTTCGCTTGTTCCATGGAACGTCGCTACTGTCCAGGCGCACATTGACCAGCTGGTCGAATCTGCCCAGCATGTGCGTTTCTTATGGTCGCCACATGCGAACATGATCACGATTGACCGGGCTAATCGCACAGATGCACCTGCTGACGAGCCGACCTCCTCCATCTTCTCTCTCAGGCATGTATCGCCTGCGCCGTTGATCAAGGCCATGCTCTTTGCCTCGCGCTTCCATAAGTCTCTTCCATCATTGGCAGCGCGTATGACGCACTATATCACACACCCATCGCCTCCTACACATGCACGCGACCCCGCAGCGACGCCTGGTGGTCTTCACCCAGTACGCACAGATACAGCTATTTCCGTACGTGTGGACGACGCGCCGCGTATCTTCAACTTTGACTGCCTCTGCGAGCAGTACACCACAGAATATGCCATCCCCTACGAGTACACGGGTGCAGCGCTCGTGACCCTTCGTGCTTGGCTGGACTTGGAACACGCCCAAGCAAATGGCGAGCGCTTGCATTTCCCCGTGGAAGTACGGTTCGTCGATGCAGATGGAATTTGGATGAGCCCATGCTATGGCCGGCGCTCCTGCTACATTGGCATTGTGCAGTACCGTCCGTACGGATGGCCTGTCCGCTACCGACGTTTGTTCCGTCGCTTTGAGTCATTGATGCGGCAGTTTAATGGTCGCCCGCATTGGGCCAAAACCCATACTTTATACCGACATGAGCTGCTGCTACATTATCCACATTTGAGCGACTGGCTAGCCACTACAGCCAAATTCGACCCCCAGCATCTGCTGGTGAACCCGTATGTTGCCCGGCATATCTTTGACGAGCATGCTGCTGGACGCCAAGGCGTCTTTCGTAAGAGCAAAATGTGACCTAGCTTATTAGGTCGAGCTCCTTCTTCCTTCTTCCCGCCCCCCCTCCTCCTACCTCCTCAAAATTAAAATTGACAAAGTCTAGGCAAGAGGCAGATAGACCTAGTTGGTGCTCCGTCCCAGTCCAGTCGTTGGCCGTGCCTCGGCCGCAGAACCACTTCCTACACACAACACGACATCGACGAACACCAAATTTCGAGGCTCGAAATACAACGCACTCGCTCTCTTTCATGCTAAAGTCACTTCTATCTAGTATTCATAATGCATCATTCAGCTACAGTTCATCATGTTTGGCACTGCCGCTGTCCTTAGAGATAGCAACCTTGGCATGGTGCTTGCCGTTCGTGCTAATGAACTCAACAAGCGACTCTAGCGTACGGTCACCATCATACACAATGAACTCACGCGAGTTCTTGCCCGCTGGCTTCAGCACAATGGTTGGGAAGCCAGCCAGATCGATATCCGCATCCGGTGGGATATCATTCTCGGTGCCGTCAAGCTTAGCCACACGCACCTGTTTCGATGCCTGAGCATCCGCAGCATATAGCTCAGCGAGCTTCTCGTACGTGGGTGCGAGCTTCTTGCAGTGACCGCACCATGGAGCAAACAACTCGAGCAAGACGTCGCGGCTGTCATCGAAGACCCACTTGTCAAATTCGTCTGCAACAACATCAATCACAGGCGAAGTCTGCTTGGGCACAGGCGCACTCTTCAGGCTTGGCGACAGCTTGCCGCTAGCAAACTTCGAAACAAACGAGCGCACCGAGCTAGCCACGTCCTTGCCGAGGTCGTTCAGCGGGAACTTGGCGCCAGTCTTCAAGTCCTGAATTGCGAACGCCGGCCACGAGTCACCCTTCAAGTTCAGCGCCTTGCCATGCGAGCTGAACTTGGTAGCATCAATCCACACCATGTTGACCTTACCACGGAACTCACGAGCAACCTTTGTGAGCTTCTTGACTTCGTCATCGAGCTTCGGCGATGCCGGGTCCACAAAGTAGTAAGCAAGCGGCGTGCCAGTCACAGCGTAGTTCAAAAAGTTCTCGGCGCTGATCTCATCCATCAATGGGAGCGACTCAACCACCACAAACGACTTGATCTCGTCCGTTGAGAGCGACTTGCCCTTACCCTGGTACTTCGCTCGGGGATCATCGAACTTGCGGAACGCCACGAGGGCTGGGAACTTGACGCCCTGCGCCTTGGCTAGGTCCTTGCTACTCGACACACCCAACACGTACATGTCGCGGTGGTCCTCAGCGAACTGACGCAGTTCATCCCGAGTCGTCTTGTCGCTTTCTTCCGCGAACGCCACAACGACGAACGAGTCCTTCGATGTAAAGTCCTCCAGATTTACTTCAGTAACATCAGAAACGGCTGGCAGGCTCTGTTTCACCATGTAGTTCACGATACCCTCCGACTTCCGAGGACCCGTGTATGGGGAAGCCGAACCGTTGCGGAACACCTTGAGAGTAGGGAAGCCTGAGATGCCCTGCTCCGAGCAGAGAGCCTCCTCTTGCGTGCAGTCGACCTTTGCGAGCTTGATCTTCTCCGACTCAAGCTCTTTCGCAGCCACTTCGTACTGTGGCGCAAGGGCCTGGCAGTGACCACACCATGGCGCGAAGAACTCTACGAGCGACAGTGGCTCGTCGTTGACAAACTTGCCGAACGAGTCCTGCGTCAGAGACACCACCTTTGAGTCAGCTGCTTCTTCCGCCTGTACTCCAAGCATAGCGACGGACGCAACAGCTGTCGCCAATGCACTCCATGCACAGATGCCACGCATCCTTGTTTGGTTCCTTGGTTGAGGAGTGTGTGCGGGTAAAAAAAATATATCTAGATGACCTCACACGGGCCTAAACCGACTCGTCACCCCCGATCCCGCCACGACCCACGCATGCACACACACTACTTTACGACACTGACGTGTTCAACTTGCTACGTGGAAGCGCTCCGTGCGTCAACGCACGTGATAACCACGTGAAATGCATGCACCTCCCTTTCTCCTAGTCCACCCCCTTGGCCCCCCTTTTCTCCATGTGCGCATAGCCTCCGTCGTTCAAGACCAAGTCCCATAGGCCTTGGCTAAATCTCCACCTCTTAGCCCACAGTTCTTCGAATCATTTGTGTAGCCCGTGTCTCGAGGCAGCCTCAGTCCCACCCTTCCCCCTGACGTGAACCCGAGAGTGGAGTGCATAACGACCAAACGAAAGACAACTGTGCAAAGCGCAAGATAGGCTGGCCTGTCGACACTGACTCTGTGTCCAATAAGACATCAAGCTCCTTTGGACCAACGCCGTGGACATACACAAATTTTTCTTTCTTGCCCACTGGAATAGCCTCGGGGTGTGTGGTGAAACGCTCGTATCGCGACCAAGAACTCCTAGAGCAAGCAGCATACTTTGATGCACGGCGTAGCAGACGCATTCTTCGCGGGTGGGTCTGGTACATCGCCGTCGTCATCACTTCATGCTCTTCAACAGCTCATAAGACCCAAAACGACACAGCCACCGCAGTCGGGGCTGTTCCAGAGTTGTTTGCAGCTCGGCGAGCGGCTCGCGCGTGTGCCTGGTTTTGAGCGGGACTTTCCTCTTCGAAGCAAGAGCAAGCGTCGCGACTCGTCTTCGTCGACAGGCTCGTCCTCAGAGCCGCATGACCCAGTCTCGCAGTTGTGGCAATACTTTCGACAAGGCAAACCGCTGTGTGTTCTGTTCAATGTGTACGCCACATACGCACACATTGCGCCGATTTCGTATCGAGTCGAGTCCAAGCTTAGCAATGCAAATGCATGCAAGGCCCTGGTGATGCGGTTCATTCTCGCACTGAAAGAACGTCTTGGATGGGACCCCGAAGACACGTTTACTGTCTCGCAGCTGTATCTAAGCGACACGAATGGGTTTGTCCGCGTCGTCCGCACGCTCGATCGGTTCCTTTTACTTTTGGAAGACTGCGGTCTGTTGCACCCGACGACGCCTGTGCCATCCGAAGAGTTGCCGCCGCAGCCGCTGGTCGCGTGTCCGCGCGACCAACGCGAGCTCGTGGGCATGGAATTACTCGAGTCGGAGCGGAAGTACGTTCACGACCTCGAGATCCTGCAATCGTATGCATCCGCGATATCACAGTACGACATCGTGTCGCAAGATACCATTTACCACATTTTTGGCAACTTGGACCAGCTTGTCGATGCACAGCGGCGTTTTCTAATTTGTCTGGAGCAGAATGCTCAGAAGCCGCTTGAAAGCCAGCAGCTCGGCTACATATTCCAGTCACTCGAAGACGACTTCTCCGTGTATGATCTTTTTTGTGCCAACTATGCGAATGCGCTCCAGTATATCAATGACGAGCGCGCAGCGCTTTCTCAGCTTTCCCAAATCCCTGCAGCTCAGTCGCGCTATCTGGAGCCTTCATACGAGCTCCCAACCTTTTTGATCAAGCCCGTTCAGCGCATCTGTAAATATCCTTTGTTGCTCGAGCAGCTTTTAAAGCACACGCCCGAAGGTGCGCCGGGCCACGCCGACGTTGTGGAAGCGCTTGCCACCATCCGCCGCATCACCGACAGAGTGAACGAGACGCGACGCTCACAGGAAAATGAGCAGGTCGTCAAGAACCTGGAAGCGCGAGTCGAGGACTGGAAAGGGCATTCACTTCGTACGTTTGGGTCGCTGCTCCTCTCTGACACGTTTGTTGTGTCGAAGGGCGACTCGGAGCGCGAGTTCGGCGTCTATCTTTTTGAGCATATCTTATTGTGCTGCAAAGACACAAGCACCTCGGCCCCATACCAGCTATCCCTAACACCTGGCCGTTCACGCTCTAAAAGTGGCTCTCGACTTCGTCAGCGTGGTGGCAGTATGTCGGAATCATCGGCCTCGCGTCGCGAGCAGCAAAAGCCAGGTCCTCTCCAGTTGAAAGGCCGCATCTTTTTGAGCAATATTGTCGCAATCCAAGTTCTTGGTCGCCGCGCTTCGTCATCATCTTTGTCGGCTATGCCGACAGAGTCCATCGGCCCCTACACGCTCCAGGTCTGGTGGCATGGCGAGCTCGAGCTTGAGTCGTTCTGTCTCAGGTGCAAAAACGAAGAGCAGCTACGTATGTGGTATTCGACCATGCAAAAGCTCCTGGGCGAGTTGCGAGCACGTCGCCAGGCGTCTGCTTCGCAGGCGTCAACACCCGTCACGACTCAGGCGCCTTCTCTACCCGGCTCGCGTCCTGGCAGCGGTCACAGCAAAGGCCCAGCCTCAGCTGCGTTCATGCAAGTCAGCACGCCTGTTGTGTCATACGCACAAGACACGATGCCGATGCGGCTCAGGCGTAGTAACACGGCCGAGTGCAACGACGCCTTGCTCGGTCGCTCAGCGCACACCAGTTCAAACCCGTCGCTCAAAACCTCCTTTAACACACCTAGCGTCTCGGATTGTGACAGTCCACGCGATACCCCCTGTGATGATGCCACTCCGTTTGGATTGCCGCATGGGCTCTTGGCTTCCCCTGTTGTACCTGGTAGGCCGCCGCCACCGCCAGCACACAACCTCGTTGGCAGCGGTGCCAGCGGGACCAATCATCCGTGCTCTAGCACGGCGCCAGGAGCTGGTGTCGGAGCGGGCCCAGGTCCTAGCATAGGCCCAGGGATCGGCAGCGGCCTGGCGTCTGCCTCTTCGCCGGCGATGTACCCGCCTCGTATGCCTTGGCGCCAACGATCGCTGGGCAACATTCACCAACACCCCTTCATGACGTCTTCTTCAACAACGCCAATCCCCACACCTGGAGCGGCACCCTCATCGGCCAGCACCGCCGCTCCTGCTCCTGCACATGCCTCTGCTACTGCCACACCACCAGCAGTTCCTGTCAAGACGCCCAACCGTGTGCCCATCCCTGTGCGTTCCTCCTCGGTCAGCGGGAACATGCCGCCCTTGCCAGCGAGTGCTGAATTCCTCGATAAGGAGATGGAAGCGATGAAACTATCCAAAGCACTCAAGCCACTCCGAGGCTTTGCTGCCGCACGGGGCGGTCCGTCACCCATGCGACTGGACAGTACCATCATGCAACGTACTTCGTCCGACAGTGCGGCGATACGCAGTTTCATGTCGCCCACTCTGGGTGCAACACCTACAACCATGCCGATGCCTTCAGCCCCTTTGTCTGTGGGGCAGACGGTCCCACCCAACAGCGACTGGGCCTTGACGTACGGTCACGTGTCACCAACGACAGAGTGGAATCCGTACTTCCCCATGATGACGTCTGGCACAACGCATGCACCGCCACCCTCAGCAACACTGCCGGCATCAGCAGTAGCACCAGGGCCCATGGGTGCCGCAGGCACGTCTGCAACATCTGCAGTGTCCATTGCAGCGCCTAGCGGCATTGCCACGAAGCGGCAAGATTCTTTCAGCACAACCGGCTCGCGAGTTTCAGCGGACGCATCGCAAGCCAATACACCCAGCGTATCTCATTCGCCGATGACTCGACAAAACAGTAGCTCGGGTGCGTCTGGCACTGGCGGCAGCAGCGTGTGGATGCGCTCCGCTCCGCATTCGCCTCCCATCACGATGCAGGTACGCGTGTGTGTGCGATACGGACCGGAGCGTGTTGAGCTGCAAGTGCCCAACACTGTGAGCTTTAGCAACTTACACGCGCTTGTGCACAGCAGTGTTCGCGTTGCACCAGAGGCACTCACGCGTATGTATCATATAGACGAGGATGGCGACCGGGTCATGCTCCTGGATGATGATGACCTTGCGACGGCGATGGAGCACGTTCGGCGCGTGCAGAGTGAGCCGCACCTGGTCGTTGTCCTCGAGTAACTTTTTCTTTCTGTAGACTTAGTGACCACGGACCCTTTAGCACGTATGTTGACGCTCAAACTGCACTTTCCTAACCATGGGTCTCTACGACCACACCTTCTACTAAGTTCGAAGGTGTGACACGGGAACAGACGTATGGAGAAATCCTAATCTGTCGGCATCCATAGCGTCCTGCTATTCCACGAATGGTTGGGAATTGATGCTATGCCGATGCCAAGAACATTCACGCCTGCATGACGGCACGATACACTCTCCTCCAAGTCTGCGCTACTACACACTCCCTCTCATGGCTCCCACACGTCGTTGCATGCCTACCCAACCCACTCGTGCTGACAGTCTAATCGCCCCACACCATACTACAGATCGCACAATACATTAAGCAGACTGTGTTCACGAGCTACAAAATCCAACATAGGCCAAGGCTCGTTAAGCTCAGTGTGGACATGGCTACAATCGTGCGGGGCCGCTACATTGGATAAGGAAATCAGAAAACAAGAAACAAAACATATTCAGAAAAGACATATCGTCAGTATACAGCCGCACGACCTTCACGCACGCTCACAAAAGCCATTTATGCTTTGCTTACACAGCGTGTGATGGGAAACTACACCTACGCCGAACCGTCCTTCTTGGCCATGAATGTGATCAGGTCAAGGCAGCGGCGCGAGTAGCCCCACTCGTTGTCGTACCACGAAACGAGCTTGACAAAGTTCGGGCTAAGCGCAATACCGGCCTTGGCATCGAAGATAGAGCTGTGGTTGTCGCCCACAAAGTCCTGCGACACAACCTCATCCTCTGTGTAGCCAAGAATGCCCTTGAGCTCGTTCTCCGAGGCACGCTTGATCTCGGCCTTAATCTCGTCGTACGAGGCCGACTTTTCAATGCGCACCGTCAGGTCCACGACCGAAACGTCAATTGTTGGCACACGGAACGCCATACCAGTCAGCTTGCCGTTCAGGCTCGGGATCACCTTGCCGACAGCCTTAGCAGCGCCTGTGCTCGACGGGATGATGTTAGCGCCGGCAGCACGACCACCGCGCCAGTCCTTGGACGATGGACCGTCAACGGTCTTTTGCGTAGCCGTCGTGGCGTGCACAGTCGACATGAGACCCTCGACAATGCCGAACTTGTCGTGAATCACCTTAGCAAGTGGGGCCAAGCAGTTTGTCGTGCAGCTAGCATTCGACACAATGTTCTCGGATGGGTTGTACGAGTCCAGGTTGCAGCCGCACACGTACATAGGCGCATCCTCCGATGGAGCCGACACCACGACCTTGCGGGCGCCACCCTTCAAGTGGGCCGACGCCTTCTCGATCGACTTGAACACACCAGTCGAGTCGACCACATAGAGGGCACCGCTCTCAGACCATGGGATGTTGCTTGGGTCCTTCTCAGCATACACGTGGATCGAACGGCCGTTCACCACGAGCTTGCCGTCACGGGCACTCACCTCACCATCGAAGCGGCCGTGCGTCGAGTCATACTTGAGCATGTACACCATGTAGTCGAGGTCAATGAAGGGGTCGTTCACTGCCACCACATCCGTGTCAGGGTGGTTAAGCGAGTTGCGGAAGACAATACGGCCAATACGACCAAATCCGTTGATACCCACGTTCACCATTATGTCTGTCAATCAACAAGTGGTTGTTGGTTATGAGCTTGATTCTGGGCCCCCGGTCCCCCCTTATTTATCTTGGCCCGTTACCCTTGCCACGCGCACGGGCAGAGTTTGCCGATAGAGAACACATGTTCGACGAATCAGAATTCACATCTCATCGGGTCATCTCGAGAACGTTCGATGTTAGGTCCACAACCCGTCACCCCTCATCTTCCCACAGGCACAAGCGGGCACACCGGCCAGTAGTCCTACCCCTTTGCCACCCCCGCCGCAGGGACCACGTTGCAATGCCCACTACACATGCTGATGTAATACTATGGAACCGATGGGCCTTTGATCGCCTCCGCTAGTTGCTCCGTTCGACCTCGCACAGCAGAATCCAACTCATCTCGCAGCACGCGCGCTGCATCGACACATACATGCACCATCGCCGCAAAGCGGTCCATGTGCATGCGCGTATCAAGCTGGATTAGTGGAACAGTGCCTGTGCGTGGAAGAATCGCCACCGTCACAAAGGGCAAGTCTGATTGTTCCGTCAGGTTTAGATCCAGCATGGCCGTGGAGCCGTGCAGGCCACATGTCATCGCTGTCACATAGTCGCTCATAGGGATGCCAGCATCCATCAATGCGAGCGTGCATGCATTGATCATCGCAGGTAAAACACCCCCGTCTTGCTGTTCCACGTAAAGTACAATATCCACCTGCGATCGTGGGTACAGATGTGTATGAATGACAGGTTCCAATGTCGAGCGCACCGCATTGGCCCATTCCACTAGTTGTCTGTCGCTGGTAAGTTTATCGCACAAAATCAACGCCAGACCGTACCACGTACCGATCACCACGTGCACGATATCGTCGCTCATTCCCACCCCATGGCGCAATGGCGATTTCAACATGAACATTCGCACGGTCCTGCCGCACCGTCGGTACACGCCCCACTCGCGATGACTCCCGTGGACCATATATACATGCAAGCACGCTGGTAAGTCCTTGCTTTACCTGCGCTGACCCATCTGGGCGCACAGCTGCCGCTGTTGATGACACTACGAGCGATGTTGTGGCAGCTGTGTGTGGCGACATGACCAACTCCATCGAGCGGAATTCGAGCGGCTTCCGACCATCCATGCGGTATCCTCCTGCACTCAGTAGTTCTATTCGCGACTTGTTCGTTAGCGCATCCCTATTCGAGAATTCAACTACGCACCATGACGTGCACCCAACTCCCTCACACAATAGCGAGCTGGCCCTTGTAGCACCTGATTTGTGCGAGGCTTGCAGCGTGTGCGATTTGCTTATTTTTTTTCCTTCTCCCTTCATCTCAGCTGACTCAGCCGTGAGGCGCATCAATTTCTCCCCTTTTCATGTTCTCTCAGCTCTCCTTTTCCCTCACTTTAACCATCTATCATTGTAGAGGCAATGTAAAAATTCCCCACACTCGACTGCTTCGCGGCTTTAACATCAGTGTCAGAAAAACAAGTATAATTTAACGGCACTATCGAAGCTCTCTCTTCCTGTCTCTCTTGCATCTGCAAGATGACGGCACATGGATGCTGAGGGTCAAAATGATTTGCCAATATGGACCACAGTTAGACAGGCCTTTCTGTGCACTGGATGTATGTTTCAATGCACTTCACGGCAACTGTCATACATCTGGCCATATCTTCGCACGAGATAGGAATTCTGTTAGCAAGTAATCGGGTCCCCATAACCTGATTGTTTCAAGCGCTTGAATTGATAACTAAAAGTCTAAATTGTCTAGCTAGAGTTTAAGATTTGGTGCGGATCATAGGATTGTTCGCAGTGCTCTCAAGAGGACCCAGAATCCGCGCTGGATGCGATTTGAAAACGGCCGTTGAAGAGTTTGAAGGTTTAAGCAACTGTGCAAGTAGTACCCCAGACGGGGGGTCCCATAGGGTACTCATTGGTGGCGGGCTCATCAGGGTGTTCATTGGCATAGTTGACGTTCGAGTTCATTTCAACAGATTCCTTGATGTCAATAGCCGGGTTGAAAGTCGGGTTCATTGCTGCTAGAACTGTACTGTTTTGGTGCTAGAATGACAATTCAATTTAAGCCTCATTTTATATCCTGTCTCTTATACACATCTCCGAGCCCACGAGACTAGGCATGATCTCG
>OJLB01000228.1_pt1 | contig 32895 bp, 16 predicted proteins | sample 1596861 | NCBI WGS metagenome assembly OJLB01 (sample SAMEA3904681, study PRJEB24821) | metagenome | biome: Builtin; feature: hospital; material: surface | place: USA | collected 2013-06-06
GTAAGAGACGCGAAAAATACATTTCATTTCAAACTGGTTGATCTAGTCCGTGTTCCCCTCCTCATCATACAAAATTATCACGGTTTCGCCCGCTCGTATCTATGCGGCTTATCCGACACCTGACCGATGGTATTACCTTGGCGTAGAAGGGGCACTAGCATTCGTAAGAGACGCGAAAAATACATTTCATTTCAAACTGGTTGATCTTGCATCAACAGGCACTATATCTTGGGATCACGAATTGTATGATGACTTTTACTTCTATGAAGACAAACCGTACTTCCACACATTTGCAGGGGACCATTGCATGCTCGGACTGTGTTATGCAGACGAATCAAGCGCAGAGCAAATGTATAAGAAAGTTTCTAATCGTTCTAAATATATGAAGTCTTCTTCTGGCTCGTCTGGATTCGGTCTTGCAAAAAAGCTGACCAATTTTATGAGCTCGTCCTCATCTGACGACAGAAAAAGCAAATCTCATGTCTCAGAAGATACCAAATTGGAAGCAGGTCTAGTCGCTCAGCTGAGTAACATGGGTGTTTCCGAATCAGATATTCGAAGCAACGAAGGATTTATTCGAGACTTTTTGGGCCATGGAGCTGGGAATGCAGCCTCGGCAGCTGAGGGATACACCGGAAGACTTCCCCCGCCTATCACCGATACGCTTTCTATGCGCCATGCACCACCTCCGCCCCCATCTGCAGCGTCTACGAGTTCCTCAGCTGCTGTACCAAGACTTCCGACGCGTAATGTGTCCAGTACAGCGGTCCCTCCTCCAACTCCGCCCATCAGCACTCGTCCCTCTTTGCCTCCTGCACCGCCTGCACGTCCGAGTGCTGGGACAAGTACAGCTCCGCCGCCGCCACCACCACCGCCAGTTGGCGGACGCATTCCTCCTGCTGTCCCATCTCGTCCTTCTTTAGGGGGACGTGGTCCACCGCCCCCTCCGCCTACGCGTCCTTCCGCAGTTGTTGGGGTACCACCAGCACCACCAGCACCACCAGCACCACCGGCACCACCAGCACCGCCTGCGCCAAGTGGCTCGAGTTCTATGAGTGGACTCCCACCTCCTCAGCCTGGACGCGATGCGTTATTGGCAAGCATTCAAGGCAAGAGTGTCAAGGACCTTAAGAAGACTGGTCCCAATGCACCTCCGCCTCGATCATCTGGCGGCGCTGGAGGCTCAGCTTCGTCGTTGTCAGCTGCAGCCGGTACGAGTGGCGGAGAAAATGATCTGGCAAGTGCCTTATCAAGTGCTTTGAACAAACGGAAAGGGAATATGGGTGGCTCAGACGAGGAAGAGAGTGACGATGACTGGTAAATAGGCAGGGATATGTTGCAAATGCTAGGTTACGAAAAGTTGGCGATACGTGCTCTGTCCTCATAACTGTCATGCCCGATCCTAGGCCCTAGTATACCTCTTGAGATCTCCCCCATGGTCACTCCCACTTTATTACAAACAACTCTCACACTCTATGTTAAGAGAACAACTAAATTGGCCGATACACTCCGCCATCGGCTTAAGCGGGCGTTGAAGGAAGATAGTCGAATATGAACACTAACTACTTATGCAGATTCTCATGACCAATACGCTTGTGTACGCATTTTCACGACGATCATATCCGATCTTTTATGACAGCTAAGCTGTTGTAATTTACTTCTTCTTCGAGGCCTTGTCGGCGGTCTTAGCCTTACCACCCTTGGAGACCTTCTCAACCGTCTTAATAACACCAACAGCGACGGTCTGACGCATGTCACGGACGGCGAAACGACCAAGAGGTGGGTACTCGTTGAACGACTCAACGCACATTGGCTTGGTTGGGATCATCTCAACCATAGCAGCGTCACCCGACTTGACGAACTTAGGGTTCTCTTCAAGCACCTTACCAGAGCGACGGTCGATCTTCTGGAGGATGTTGTTGAAGCGGCAAGCAATGTGCGCAGTGTGGCAGTCAAGCACTGGCGAGTAACCGTTGCTGATCTGGCCAGGGTGGTTCATGACAATGACCTGGGCGTTGAACGATGCAGCCTCCTGAGCCGGGTCGTTCTTCGAGTCCGAGGCAACGTTACCACGGCGAATGTCCTTCACCGAGACGTTCTTAACGTTGAAACCAACGTTGTCACCTGGGAGACCCTCAGCGAGCGACTCGTGGTGCATCTCAACCGACTTAACTTCAGTTGTCACGCCCGAAGGAGCGAACGTCACAACCATACCAGGCTTGATAACACCGGTCTCGACACGACCGACTGGGACTGTACCGATACCACCAATCTTGTACACATCCTGGAGAGGAAGACGGAGAGGACGGTCAGTAGGGCGCGTCGGGGGCTCAATGGCGTCAATGGCGTCCACAAGCGTCTTACCGGTGGCCTTACCCGACTTGGTCTCCTTCTCCCAGCCCTTGTACCATGGCATGTTGGTGGTGGCCTCAATCATGTTGTCACCGTTCCAACCAGAGATGGGCACGAAGGCAACGGTCTTAGGGTTGTAACCGACCTTCTTGACGAAGTTCGACACTTCACGGACAATTTCGTTGAAACGCTCCTCAGAGTAGCCAGTGCTGTCCATCTTGTTGACAGCGACGATAAGCTGACGCACACCGAGGGTGAACGAGAGCAGGGCGTGCTCACGAGTCTGGCCATCCTTCGAGATACCAGCCTCGAACTCACCCGTACCACCGGCAATGATAAGGATAGCGCAGTCAGCCTGCGAGGTACCCGTAATCATGTTCTTGATGAAGTCACGGTGACCCGGGGCGTCAATGACCGTAACATTGTACTTGGGGGTCTCGAAGCGCCAGAGGGCAATGTCGATAGTGATACCACGCTCACGCTCGGCCTTCAGCTTGTCAAGCACCCAAGCGTACTTGAACGAACCCTTACCAAGCTCAGCAGCTTCCTTCTCGAACTTCTCGACTGTACGCTTGTCGATACCACCACACTTGTAGATGAGGTGGCCAGTCGTCGTCGACTTACCAGAGTCGACGTGACCGATAACGACCAAGTTAACGTGCTGCTTCTCCTTTCCCATTGTGAAGAGTGATGAAGGTGGGAAACGAAGAAATGTGTAGCCCTTCCCGGTTCAAGTACTTTCTTTCCGTCTTCCTAAGCTAATTTTCTTTTTCTTTACTGGCCGTTTGATTTTTTTCCACCCGTTTTCGCTACTGTGTCAGTGAGCTGCGTTCAATCAAGGACTGCGATTGGAGCGTCTTGCCATTGATGTACGATCACCTGCATCAATTCTCCCTTGTTGTGCTGGCATTCGGCCTAAAGAATGTTTTGGCTACCAATCACATACGTGCCTGAGTATCGTGGAAAAGTTCTTCTCATCATGGCCAATTCATCACGTGCACGTACATGTAGTCGTCCAAGACACGTGTTTTCTCCCGTAAGCCTCCACTTTCTCGCTGCTGGCGAAGTAGGCGCGTCCACTGTGCCATGTCGGGGTATGGAGGCAACGCGGTACCATGCTTGGGACTGTATCAGGCCTATGGACTCCCACATTTAGGCGCTCGACGGGAACCGGCAAGCAGTGCAGGTTCACACTCAGTTCCTTTCTCTTTTGAATCGCTGGATATGACAGGATTTGGGTCTGCGCTGGGGCCCCTGTCTCCGCTTGCTGTACTTGGGAGGCCAATCAATCCGCCAGGGCCAGTGTCTGTGCAGCAACCAGTATTAATGGCCACTTTTTCGTACGATGAGAATAAGTCGTTGTGTTTTGATGACAGGGCCAAGCGTTGGTATAAGATTCCTCCGACACAAGAGAATAGTGCACAAGGAGCTGATCTGAATGTGGGCTTCGAGCGATTTCATGACAAGCCGCACATACCTGATCCATTAGACTCGGTATTCTACACGATCATGCAACGCAGTGCTATGAGAGTGCCGTTGGAAGAGCCCGTGAAAGGCAAAATACAAGTGCCTGCCGAGAACTTAGAGTCAGAGATGCTTCGCACGCAGCTTGTGACGTGGCGTGGTATCTTGACTAAGCTGTGCACGGCTTGGAGCTGCCATGTTCAAGCGCCTTCGATGTATAGGGAGGGCTTTGAATTGAATGCTATGATGTTGGGAGATACCCTTGTGCTGGAAGAAGTCCCACCTACAATGATGCAATGGCAAGCGATACAACACGAGCGCCCTAAACCAAAAAGGTCACAGCGAGCAACTTACTATGGTATGTGTGTGCATGTATGCGTATGCATGCATGAATTTTGTGCTTACATCCAGGCTACAACTTCGAGTCATACTGCACGAAGGAGACGCCGCGGCTAGCAGCTGGTTCTGCTGCCTCTCTCCCCTTAGCCAAGGTACCGGGCTGGAGCGGTGACGTGAATACAAATGTCCAATGGTGTCATATAATGAAAACAAAGTTGGGAAATAACCGCATTATTATTGGTGGAGAAGTTGATTGTGTCGAAACATTGGATGCAGGCACTGAACGTGAGCGCGAGGGAGTCGTGGAGCTCAAGACGAATCTGCGCGTGGACTCTGCCGATGACCAGAATCGGCTTGATGCGAAGATGCTGAAAATGTACATGCAGTCATTTCTGCTGGGTGTGAGGACTATTGTGATTGGGTTTCGAGACCAGCAAGGCATGCTACTTTCACACAAGTCGTTTCGACCGGCTGATCTTCCGCGTTTGGTTCGTGGGCATGCTGTGCAATGGAATGCGAATGACAACCTGGCGTTTGGCTCATTGATACTAGACTTTGTCCGCGATACTGTTCGTGCTGAGACGGAGCGCTGGTCGTATTGTATGTCGCAGCGTGTGCGAGAGAATGAGAAAAGCTTGGGTGCTTATGCATGGCGTGTGCATCGGACGACAAATTCGTTTTTGGGACATTTGCCGCTTCCAGCGCCTCAAGATGCCGAGCAAGAGTATCCAGTATTTCGGGTTAGTTTTCAGCCGCCATTTTCGCATGTTACAGTGCGATATGTTACGCCGTATGAGCTGGGATTAGATGGGCGCCGACAGGGACGGTGCGGGCTGGTTCCAACAGCATTTTACCTGTGGGCCACGATGCCTATGACCCATCTATGGGGCTGAGAGACGAGTACAAATGTGAGCAATCAAGAACATGCGCAAGTTTGCGATTTTTTTTCTTTATTTGTCGATGTTACCGGCAACGGATGGGAATGTATATAACATGATAGTATAGTGTCTACGGAGTAGCAGAACTCTTGCCAGAAGAGGGCATCTCGCAACACTGAGCATCGCGACACTCGTCGCCATCACACGCCAAAAGACACGCGGAGTTCAATCCGGAAGCGACTTCTTCTCTCACAAGATGACCGTCGGGCGTGAGCAGACGACCTTGCTCGTCAAAACGGTCCTGAACAGCCACACCACTTAGTTCCGCTGCCTCTTTCAATCCGCCGGGGACGAATTCTGGCTGGATCGTCGACGAATGAATACCCCAAATGTGCAATGTTCTGCGAACTTGGTCAGCGATGAACATATAACGGGTGGTCTGTTCACCGGAGCAGTCAACCATGACGTGCAGACTCGCGACGATTTTGTTCTCATTCAGCTGCCATACATGCAAGTCATGCACACTCAAAACACCCTCAATACGAAGTACCGAATCACGCACGCCGTCCAACGAAACAGTTGTTGGGACGCCTTGGAGGAGAATAAACGATGCTGACTTTACCAGAGGCAAAGCAGAGTGGAATATAATACACGCAATAATAAAAGAGATGACCGGATCAGCGTAATGGCGCCAGCTGTACTCTGTGAAAAGGATAAATGCGCCGGCAAAAATGACGCCGACGTTGCCGATGGCATCACCTAGCACGTGCAAAAACACGCCTGTCATGTTCATGTTATCGTGGGTGTGGGCACCCGAGCCAATGGACTGACGGTGCCGGCGTACATCTTCCTCGGTAGAAGCTTCGGCATGTGACAGGCGACGTTGGCGCGATGGTGACACCGAGGTGCTCGGCAAATTGACTGCCCCGTAAGAGCTTGAAGTTGTACGAGGTGACAACAGGCGATGGTGCTCATTATCATGTTTCGAAGACGCGGTGTCATACCCGAGCGAATGTGCCTTGTCCATGACAAATGCGCGTGCTTTGGCAGGATGGCCAACGATGTCACGCACTTTCTGGCCAAGTTCAGCTTCTTCGTTCTTCGTACGAGTCGTTCGCTCTGTCGCACTTTCTGTCCTGCGGTCATGGGCATGCTCATGACCATGCAGATGCTGCCGTCCTTCACGATTGCCATTTTGATGTTGGTCACGGTCTGATTTGTGCACGTGGTGATTCTCGTGTCCCTGTTCCATATCATGGTGGTGGGATGAGCCATTCTCAATATCATGATCGTGGCCATGATCATGGCTGTGGTTGTGCCCGTGAACATGACCGTGCCCATGAAATAGGCAAAGGCCCACAATGTTTGAAAGAAGGCCTAGCGAACCCACAGTTACTACTACATGTGGATTTGAAACTTGAGGCTTAGCGATGAGGCGTTCTAGCGCCTCCATGAAAATGCTAAAGCACAAGGCCATCAGGAACACTCCGTTGAATAAAGCACCAAGAATTTCCGCACGCTGCCATCCGTACGAATATTTCGGGCTTTGACCACCTTTTTGCACTAATCTTACAGCATACAAAGCAACAACGAGGGACATGATGTCATTGAGCATGTGGAAACTGTCCGCCACCAAAGCAAGAGAGCCTACAGCATATCCACTGATGATTTCGATGAAGAAAAAAACGATATCAATACCAAGCAGAGCGATGATCTTGGTCTGGTTATCCAGACCCGCCATCTTGCTCAATGCTTTTTCAGTGCTGTAGGCGTTACTGGCAAGGAACGCTCTAGTGCGAGGTGATAAAGGGGAGAAAAAAAGGCGATTCGGAGAAAAAAATGCTGCATATTGGGCTGCAGTCAAAATCACTGACAGGCACCCCAGACGGACTGGCGATTGGTTCTAGGCGTCAGGTAATATGGAGAGCTGCAACAAGGCCTGGCTTTTTTTTTGTTTGCCTGATAGCAAAAAAATAACTCCGGACCTCGCTCGCAAAGGGCGTGCCCCGGCTTAGATTGGAGCGGGAACGACTCGGATGGGACGGTGATCTGGTCTGCTAGCCCATTTGACTGACGCGTTTGAATGCAGATACATACTTCGTCCGCTGATCAAGACGCACTGATAATGCAATTCTAAGGCTATGGTCGCCAATATACATGCATGTATGCATGCATAATCGCACTAAAGAATGTATGGACACCAGGTGACAAGTCAAGCTACCGCGACACTTGTCAGTGCAAGCTCACTTGCCAAAGAGTGGCCAATGCTTGAGTCTCGGACACCACACGAACTACAAGTCGCCATTATCTAGCGCTTATTAGCACATTGCTGCAAGCAGCGTGTGCATGTGTACGTGTCCTTGCTCGTTAAACAATGGGGAGTAACAATCTCCTTCGCCCCATGCCTTTTATTTGACTCTGCCCTGGCGACAATTTCCTGGCTGTGCACCGCGCCTGCCTGCCGAAGACTCTATCACGTGATCCATCAGCGCACATGGCAAGATGCGGCTATTGCTTCCTCCTCCGCACGCAGCTACAGTGGGACAAGCGTGTTGGTAAGAAGTTGGGATCAACGTTCGCACACTGTACGATGGAGCGGGTGGATGCGGGTGCAGACTCAGACGCAGAGGAAGTCAAGAGCGCTTCAAGTCGTGTACCGGAATCAGCTGCCGCGATACCTAAAGCAACCGCTTCTTACACTGGAGCCCAAGCAGAGGCCGTCGTGTCTTCATTGGAAGATGTAATCCGACAGGTCGGTTGGTTTCTTGTCCGTCACGCGCAATATGCCCGTGAGGGTCGGCCCTCGAGTGACTCGATACCAGCACTCCATTCCTTGATCTGTGCATGTCGCTCGTACTATGCACGTGTGTGCTCGCTGTCGGAGCATCTCTTATGTGCGCAGGTGCAATTTGAGCGTCTACTTGAAGGTGCCAATACTCCTGTGCCTACAGTGACTGATGTCGGTATGGTACCAAATGCAGCGGTTCCTCATATGGGATTATACCATATAATGTCCTCTTTCCCCGTGGATATGCCAGCAACGACCGAGCAAGTGTCGGGCGTATCGCTTGAACAGGTGCCGATGACATCAAGTGCGACCCCGCTTTCCGGTACACCATCGATAGCCAACCCATCATCCTCGCCTATGCCTGCCAAAGTGCATGCTCCTGCACCGGTGGACGCCTCAGCCCCTGCCGAGTCTCCAAGTACACCTTTTTCTGTCGCGCCAGACTCGTCAACGAACTCGGCGCCAGTCCCGCCGTCAGTTCATGCCCAGGGTCTGGCCAATGTTCCCGATGCGGCCAACGTACCGCAATCAGCCGCATCTCTTTCAGAGACGTCACACATGAACCCGACGCGAGCAGATTCTAAGACTCTTTGTGCCCCGATACCAGGAACCGGTGGCGCACAAGAACAGACAGACAACACGAATGAACGCGCGGCGCTACCAGATGCAAAGCGGCGCAAGCTCGATGTACACAAATTGGCGAGTGATGCGGACGTTTTATCGAATGTGCTCATGGACCATGTTTCGCGGCCAATGCGGTCGTCAGAAGCCCCGGTGCATACCGGGACAGATCCGTCTACAATGAATGACAATGTGCTGGACCTATCGTGGGTGGATTTCGGCTCGCTGGACGGACCAGACAGTCCCTATGCGGACTTGTTTGATTCGAATGTAGCGGCTGCGTCGCCATCTTCACAATCAAACGCCACAGGCACGAAGCAAAAGGACTTGACCCTGCCATCGGGTGCCACTTAACTCGCTAGCCAGTCGTGCTGTATGATACGAAGAAGCGAGGCGCTCGGACTTGGCACACCTCCTGGACTCCGTCCACTACTCGCCGTGAGGGCCGCTCGTGCAACGGCGGCACACGCTGGTTTGTCCGACGCCAGGAGTGTAGGCAAATCAAGGTGTTGGATGATGCTTAGGATGGTGTGCATACTCACGGGCTCATTGGCACTGTTGCGTTGGAAGAAAAGCCAGCTACGTGCGGAGCGAGCCTTGTCGTGCTCCTTTGCCATGTCGGCATCGATGGCATCTAGTATTTCGCACAGCAGAACACCATGCACCTGACGTGCCGTGCTGCTAGTGCCAGTGATAGGCATGAGCTTCTCGATTGTGTGCTTGGAACGCGCGAGCTCGTAGAGGAGCCAGTGCGTTTCCGCGGGCGTTTGCAGGAACTTGTCGGAGTACACAAGCACGACGGCCATTGTCTCGATGAGGCACTCGGCAAGCTGATGTGTGTCGTCGCTAATCTCGGTCTGTCGGGCAGCGATGAAATCAGCTGTCGCAAGGATCGCGCGCCATGCTTCGAGCCAATCGTACTCTAGAAGAAGCTTGTTCTGGGCACACAAAAGCACGATGCGCTGGATGACCATCAGCGCGGTCCGGAAACTAGCAGCGTCCAAGTGCTTGCTTCGGTTGTACTTGAGAAAGATGGCAACATTGTTCACACAGCACGTAGCAAGTCGTCGTGGGCGCTTTGTGCCTGTTTTGGGTGTGGGTGGAAGCGCACCTGGCTTGTCGCGGCATTGCACGACCTGCCAACACCAACGTGCAGCGGGTGACTCGAGGGAATCTTCGTCGAGAAGCAGGCGCATCGTCACTGCCTGCATGGGAGCCTGTGCGTCTGTCCGCCCTAGAAGCACAAGCATGATCTGCAGCGCCGTGTGCGCGTACATTGTTGCTCGCGCGCTTATCGCTGCATGCGTCAGCAGAAACGACGTGACGGAGAGGAACGACACGATCAGAGGCGGCTCGCCACCTTGGCTTTCGGCATCCACGACACATGCGTGGAACCTGGTGTTGGAATGCACCCATACCCATAGGGCGAAGAAGAGCCAAGCATGGGGTGGCGGCCGTGCTGGTGCTGTGTCTGATGCCGCGGCGGATGCTGTGGGTGAGAGGGCAGTCGCAGCTGACCAAAGGTTCTTGCGCGAGTCCATGTACATCCAGTCGAGTCCCCACACGCGAGAACGGCTTTGGTGGGTGGCTGCGAGTTCGTCGTGCGTGTAGGCGGCCAAGATGTGCATGGCACGAGCTGAGCAAGCATGTGCTATGCGCTTAAGGTCGTGAAGATGCGCATAGTCGCGCATGCGCCGTTGGTATGGTTGGAATGCCACATGATTCATGAAGGCGGACGACACGGGATCACGCCCTAGACCCGTCGCATGTGTGGTGCCATGAGCATGACCGGCTGTGGCAAGGAGAGCTGTACATAGAGCCACGTCGCAAAGCACGTGTTCATTCGACGCACCGGTTGTTTGAGCAACGTGCATCGCTGCAGCGAACAGATCGCGGTGTAAAAGGTATGTAGTGAGGGACGTGCTACCTGTGCACGCCGTCAGCACAATGACCAATCGGAGTGCACTGTGCTGTTGATGGGCGATGACGGCAGACGACGAAGGTGGTGATGGTGCATGGGTAAAGACATCATCGCTGTTATGAGTATCGATCTGAGGCCGTCGACATGTGCGTTCAATGGCCGTCATGAGTGCATAGAACATGTCGTCTGCTTCGTCCATGCGACCTGCCAAGAGAGTAATCACGTCCAGCGTGTAGTTGGTATAGGCCTTGGGCAGCAACGCACAAGCAAGCGCCAAAATTGTGTCAATCGCATGGCACACAAGCTCGTCATGGAGATTGGATGACTCTGTCCATACACGCAAAGCTTCTTTCCATAGGCCGGTGATATTGTCGCGGCGACGTGCATAGCGGTCGTCCATCAGTTCGTTCGGCGATACATTGGCAAGCAGGTCCACGATGACGCTGTGTTCGACTGGCTTGCTTAGCAACTCTAGCATGTACTGTGCACGTGGTGCCGCATTCGCTTTTTCTGACGCACGCTGCCCCGCCGCTGTCGGGGATTCGTCTGCTTCCCATGGACGCTCACCGGCCAAAAGTGCCTCGTAGCATGCATGGAACGGCGTAGCTTGTGGCATAAGGCTTCAAGATCGAAGACTATGAGGTAGGACGGACGACACAATGTCTGTGTCGAGCCAGAGGCAATGCTAGAAGGCGGGCGTTGGGATGATTCTACGCTTGGGGTTAAGAAGCTTGGAGGGTGGAGACAGAGGGTAGTGAAACGGGGGTGGAGAAGCCCAGGGAAAGTGTGCGCGCTTTTTGGCGCGGCGTATGTACTGGAGAGTGTGTCATTTGAATCCCAGGAGGGGGAGAGTGAGGTAGGCAGGCACACGCATGTTTTGAATTTTTTTTTTCTTGGGACGTCCTTTTGGGCACATGAGTGATGAATTTGAGTTGCGTCGCTTGGTGCGCAGCGATTATTTCCCATATTCTTACGCATGCGCGTCACTCCACGACGTCCACCACGACGTGCGATCGACAACGCGTCGAAGCGTAACGAGGTGGGGACGTGTGGCGCGATACAAAGCAGCGACGACGTATAGATCGTCTTGGCTCAGGCCATGAGTGAGAATGGTGAAAAGTCAAAGGTTCGCTTGCGCGCGCAGTTTCGCAAGCCGCGAGTGAGGCTCAACTTTTCGCGGCATGTGGCAGGAGCTACAGCGACAGGCGACGGGCCCAAGACGCGGCCTTACATGCAGGGCTATGATCGTGAGCTGGACAGTGAAGATGACGAGACTGGCGAGGGAATGGCCTTTGAAGAGCAGCTGATTCTACGTGTGCCAGAGGGACCGGGCGAACATGGAGAGCTAGATGCACTGCGTCAAGCAATTCGCCGGCGCGGCGAGTACAACGACGTCTGGTTCAAGTTCAAAGACTCGCGAAGAGCTGTCTTCCACATTGGACAGCAGCTGTATGCGGCCAAGCTCGTAGACCTGCCGTGCATCATTGAGTCTCACAAGACACTTGACAACAAGCAAATCTTCAAGATTGCCGACATTTCACAGATGCTGCTGATTGAGCGGCCTATCGCCAATGAGAGTGAAGCTACGGCTGCGACGCACTCTGCCAAAAGCTCGAATGACGAGTACATCTATCCACATGGCATAACGCCGCCAATGCAATGGGCACGTAAGCGCAGGTTCCGCAAGCGCGTCCACAACCGCTCGATTGATACCGTTGAGAAGGAAGTCGAGGGTCTCTTGAACGACGACAAGCGCGCTGAGCGCGTCACGTATGAGTTTATCGACCCAGCACAGGCTGACCAGATTGAGCAGGATGTGTCACAGCAAAAGTTCAGCGCCGCTGACATGGAGCACCATGCGTCGGACGACGAAGGAAAGCAGGAGGGTGGCGCGTCAGCCCATGCCGATGGCGATGACGATGACGATGGCGATGACGACGATGATGATGACGACGATGAGGGCGCGATGGATGACGACGATGAAAACGTGGACCAGGACCTGGCTGCTGAGCTGGACGCTGCACTAGCGCGTGAGCAAGGAACTGGCGGCGAAGATGAATCGGCGAGTGACAATGAGGACGCCGGCGCGGGCAGCGACGATGATGCACGAAGCGCACAGGATAGCGACTTGGAGGACCTGTGGGACGACGACGACGACGACGACGACGAAGCGCAAGCCGAGGCGGATGACGACGACGCCGAGCCCAAGTCTGACAAGGAAGACGACGACGAGGGCGGCGAAGAAGAGGCAGAGCGTCGTGTGCGTGAGTCGCAGCTCGAGGCCGAGTGCCGAGAAATCGAATCGCTGATCAAGCGGAAGCAGCACGATATTGAAAGCACAATGAATGCGCTCATCAAAAGCCGACACCAGCAGGCACTGCGCAAACTGCAAGTCGAGCATGATGCGAAGAAGCGACATCTTCATGATATCAAGCAGATCCGTCGTACGATCCGTGAGGAGCGTGCGGCTGATGCGGCACAGGAAGCAGCAAACAAAGCGGCATCGGCAGGTACAAGCACAAGTACTCGCACAGGCGCAGGCGCAGGCTCAGCGGCTGCACCGTCGACAGGTCCTGCGGCCACGATGCCGTCGACATCTTCGTCTGCGACGAGTACCGGGTCTGGCTCAGGCGCCGCCTCTGGATCTGGTTCGGGATCCGCGTCCGCATCTACGACACCTGTGACAGGTCCAGGGTCCGGATCGGTGCCAAAACCATCGTCGGGGTCGACAGCCGCTACGGCTCCTGCTCCAAATGCTTCGTAATGGGTGTTGTACATAGAGCGGCAAGCCACTTAAAAGAACTCCTGGACCTGGGTTGTGCAAACCAAGTGCTCACGCTGTTGTGCGAGGAGTCGGTCCGTCGCATCAGGCGTGATGGACACGTCCTGAAAACGCAGATCAATCCACCGCTCTGCATCAGCATCGCGCTGGTTCATGTGCGCTGACTGTGTTCTGGCTCGAGATGTAAGCGAGTTGGATGTTGCATCGCTGCTCCGCATCGATACATTTAATGACACTACAGGCGCACGACGTGCATCACTCTGTGTGTCACTCTCATCATCAGAGGTAGGCAGCCGGCGACCTGCGTCTTCTGCCTGGCTCATTAGGTCGACATGCTGCATTGATGGTCGCATCTGCAGGATGGCATGCAGCGGCACAAGATGCAGCTCACCATGGCGAACTGTGCCGACCATGTAACGAGTCGCATTCTGAATCTGGTTGCTTTCGAGGCGCATACGGTCAAAGCGCGGCACAGCCGATGACGTGTCCGACAAAGATCCACGCTCTTGTTTCACCCTCGTTTCGCCGGGGATTGGAATAGTCCCCATGCTTGCGGTAGCTTCGGCCCATTCTGCGCCACGCTCATGATTGTAGACAGATTCGCGCATGTCAAGTGGAAGCTCCATTTCCACTCGATTTGTCTGTGGACGCCACCGACTAGCTACTCGCTGGCCCCGCTGTGCCGCTGTCGCCGGCACCGGCAAGGATCGGCCGCGTGCATACAAGGGGTATTGGAACAGTTCAAGCCGTGCCTGGGGTGGGATGGACGCGGACAGAAAGACGGGTAGCGATGCTACGGGTGCTGTTGTTTCAACCTCACCTGCTTGCATGAAAGACATTGGCAGACGCGCGACGATACACGCTGAATTCAACACTTGCAGAGAGACCAGGCTCTTTTTTTTCTTTCTCCGGCGTATGGCTTCGGCGCCCCGATACTGTGCGTCGAACGAGGGGATGGAGTCATCGGCCAATCTAGATCACCTTACGCACGTGGCGCCTAGCACAAGTGGAGCCCTTTGGCGTGTGTCTGCCGCGTGGCGAGCGGTTTCGTTTGGGTGGCAGACTCACTGACCGACAGGCTCAGCAGGCATGAAGGCCTCCACATCCAGTTCGATCCGCGTCGCCCTGGTCTGGGCGGGCCTAGTTCCGTCATTTTCATCTTCTACCGCATCGCACCAACTTTCCATCAACCACACGAAGAACCATGTTCTCCAAGATTGCCTCGACCGCAGCTCTGCGAGGTGCTTCGCGCATGTTCTCTACGGCGCGTGCTGTGCCTATGGCCCACGCGACAACGCCACTCGCTCTGGCGGCAGCTGCTGGCGTGGCTGGCTTGTCGCTTTACAGTCTGCCTCAGCTGCAGCTGGAAGGACCACGCACGATCGCCGGCGAGTACAAGACGGCTGGTGAACGCAGCTTCATTATGATCAAGCCTGATGGTGTGAGCCGTCAGATTGTGGGCAAGATCATTGACCGCTTCGAGTCGCGCGGCTACAAGCTTGTAGCGATCAAGTCCGTCGTGCCATCGGAGCAGCTGGCGAAAGAGCATTATGCCGACTTGTCTGGGCGCCCCTTCTACCCTTCGCTCGTCAAATATATCACGCAGGGCACGCCTGTGGTGGCCATGGTCTGGGAAGGTAAGGATGTGATTCGTCAGGGCCGTCGAATGGTTGGCGCCACGAACCCGCTCGAGGCGGACCCTGGCTCGGTCCGTGGTCAGTACGCCGTGAGCGTCGGCCGCAACATCATCCATGCCTCGGACGGCTTCGACTCGGCTACGAAGGAGATTGGCCTCTGGTTCAACGAGTCGGAGATTGCTCAGTATGAGCCATGCACGTGGCCTCAGATCATGGCCGACAACTAGGGGTGCGTGTCGGAATTCATGGACCGAGCAATGTGAGTCCACGTGCGAACATGGTCGGGGCATGTTGCTATCCATAGTTTGTCGTTAGGTAAAAACAAGGTCGTTCCACACGATCCGCCGTGGCATGGCGTGAAGAACGGGTCAGCCTCTACGACCAGCAAAGCGCGTCTATGTGTTGTTTTGTGGCAGATTGCTGCTACCTTGCCAGACATGGGACAAGCCCAGCCTCGCAAACTAAACCAGGGCCATCTTGGTGCGTCCGCGCTTCGTGTTGCGGTCCTTCTCAATGCCGATTTCCACTTTGCACCGATCAAAGATGCCCAACGTCACATCGTGGTCAAGCGACGACAGACTCGCTGGGATGGTGACTTCGTACTTATCAGGATCATATTGACATTCGCCCTTGAACGTGATAAGACCTTCCAGTCCATACTGGCTCACAAACACTGCGAGTCCATTGCGGAAGGTTCGTACGACATATGCATCAGCACGCAAAAGGTGCTTGTCTTGCCCCTGACCGACAAGCGTCGCATCAGCGCCTCGTTCAGCGTTCTTTGCACCGATGGCCAAGCCCACAAAGAACTCTACAGAGGCACGACCCGCCATCTGAGCGAGTCGGTGCCGCTTGTTCACGTTGTCCATCACCTGGTCCACATAGTGTTTGCTGTACAGATTGGAAGGCAGCGGCTCGTACTGGATGGCTGCAGCCAGCTGACGATGGGCAAGAACATCGGCGTACCGTCGAATAGGCGACGTAAAGTGCGTGTACATATCCATAGCGAGACCGTAATGGCCAAATGCATTGCGAGCAACGCTCCCCGTACAGAAGTATTCGGCAGACAACATACACCGCGTCGCGAGGATTCGCACAAGTGTATTGAAGGCTGGATCCCTCTTATCTATGCATTTGTCCAGTGATGCCGCCAGCGCTCCCGACGACGATACATCCAAGTCCATGTTGCGCCGCTTCTTTAGAATATCTTGAAGGGTCTCGAAGTTGTCAGCGGGCGGCGGCACGTGTCGACGCAGCACGGCCGTCGTAGGATACGCTTCGTAGATGCGTCGTGCGACGCTTGTATTTGCGAGAAGCATGAATTCTTCCACCAAACTGTTCGTCTCAAGCACCTCCTTCTGCTCCACGTCGATAGGGGCGGACGATTCGGCACTCTCTAGATGGATACGAACTTCAGGACTTGCGAGATTCAAAGCACCCGCTCTCATGCGCGCCTCACGCAGCTTGATCGCCAGATGGTTCAGCAATCGAATGCTTTCTGTGATTGTGTCGGTCTGCTTCATGTCATCCTTGCGCGTCTGAGCCTCCTTATACGTGAACGCGGCCTTGCTGGCAATGACAGACTTGAAGAAACGTGCTTGCACAACTTGCGCATCTGGCGTCATTTCCCATACCACACTAAATGCAAGGCGCTCGACATACGGGCGCAGCGAGCATAAATTCGTGCCGAGAAGGTGTGGCAGCATGTCGATACGCCGGTCAACCAGGTACACAGTGGTGCCTCGGGATGCTGCTTCCGCATCCATCGGCGTATCAGGCCGCACAAAGAACGACACGTCAGCGATATGGACACCTGCCTCGATGTTGCCATTGGGAAGGCGCTTTGCATGCAATGCGTCGTCAATGTCCTGGCAGCCTGGTGGGTCGATACTGCAGATCGTCTCAGCACGTAGATCGACGCGATTCTGCCAGATCTTCGCGGCATGAGTCTCCCCTTCCAAGGCAGCATCTTTCGGCGGCACAGTCCATGCGTCGCCTTCCGCTGGGAGGCATGCGAGAATGGCCTTGCTGAATGGGCGGTACGGCACGTCAAATTCGAGGAGCAGACTCTCCTGCTCTGCCTCCTTGCTTTCAATGGCTCCGAGTGAGCGGATAAAGTGGCCTTCAGGATACCGAGACGTGCTCTTCCACTCGTCCATCGCGACCAAGATCTTGCAGCCTAGCAATGCTCCAGCTTGCCGCGTACGTATTTTGATGCGGGGTATCTTGCGGTCTACCGGCGAGGCAAACAGGGTCTGTGGACCGAGTGTGGCGAGTGCACCTTCGTTCACGGTGCTTGCATCGATATGCGCCACATACGACCGCCAGTTCCGTCGCGCAATTCCAACAACCCGGCCCATCGGCTGTCGCTCCGTGCCACTTCCATGCGTGACGGGGGTATCCTGCGGAGTATCCTCATCACCCTCGTCATCACTATCGCGCGCATCATCATTCCGCTGCGTCGACTCTGCCTCCAACACTTCATCTGAAGCCCCCTTCCATTCGCTCTTCGGGAGGAGTGCCACATAGACAACATCGCCATCTACCGCGCGGTTCATCGAGTCCCGGCCCTGGAGCAAAATCGGCTTCGAAAGTGAGTCTGAACGAACAGTCCCTTCGAGGAAATTATATGCATTGGCATTGAAGAAACCCTTGTGCAGCGTGCCCGCTTTGAATCCCGCTTCCAGCTGCGATGCTGGCCAGTACTCGTCAAACATGCGAGTTCCGCGTGGCTGCGTATGCGAATCATCGTCAAGTGTGCGGGCCGACAGCAGATCACTTAATTGCTCAGCATTACTGAAGCCAGTTATGTACTCACGCACACTGCACGCGAGCAAGCCATCTTTGCGAGCTTTGTGCACGTTCTCAACATCCTCACTCACCAGCACCGTCGTATCCACACACCCTGGCAGCGCATACGTGCGCAGATGTGCCGAGTAAAAGGCTGCGGCGTGGCGGATCGCCCGGTCGTTACGGTCGTTGGGTGTCTCGTCCGACTCTCGGACTACATTCGTGTCTTGATGGAAGTCATTGTAGAAGAGCCAGAAATGTCGGTCTGGATCCATAAGCAATGTACGCAGTCGGTTATACAGCGGCATACTATGATTCCGCACTTCATTCGCTACTGTTTGCATGACAATGACATTCGTAAAGACAGGCGACTCCAGCACATCCATCTGATGCAGAACAACATTGGTATCAATCACCACATAATGCTTTTTGTTTGTGTATGTGTTGAGCGTTCCATGCTGATCAAGAACGGGAGCTGGGGCGCCTGGTTCCATGAACGCTGCACATGACTCACAGCCAATGCATCCGCACGGAATATCGCGCCGTTGATATGTCTCACGAAGGACAGTGCGTATGTTCCCACGCGCCGTCTTTCTGTGGTATTTGACAGAAGAAGCTGCGACCTCATCGCTCGTACATGGTCGTTTTTGTACACGGATGGACATGCTCATGAGTGGCGGTCGTGGGGCACCCACTTGGACGTCCTGTGTGTGAATCCAGACGAGCTTGGCGAGAGACAAAAATATTCCAGGCCAGACACCCACAAATTGCTTTGCCTGGCGAAAGCTCGAGTCAGCAGCAGCCCACCCACGACTTTCGTCTTTGAATGCTGCGTTATTTCTCCACAAGCGTCAGGCCGCTCATGCAAACAGATGACAACGCATGCATACGAGCGTGCTACGGCAGCGGCTTGGCTCAAGTCTCTCGCAGTGCCGTACCATACAGGAGTGGTGTGAGATGCGCGATGGGGGAGGGAGATTCTGTATCGGATCCTCATCACATTCTCCATGTATGAGGAGCCTATGAACGAGTATTCGTCTGATATGAGTAGGTCTCTCATGCAGTCGAGGGCAAAGGCATCCGCACTGTTTGCTATGTAACTATTTTCTATGCGCTAGAGTTTCTACATACGGCTAATCTAGCATGTTTCGGTCCATCGTTCGTTCTCATGGCGCTTCATAGTGCGTCGCTTCTGCCCTCGCTCACAGGAAATGCGCACGTAAGCACGGACAAAATAGCCCAGTGAGTTTGACACGCCTTGTGCCCCCCATTGCCACTTCTCCACCCTCGAGCTACTGCCGCAAGACCGAACCGTGCGATCTCATTGTCGATAACGCCCAGTCACACGTGACCTAATGACGTGATTATCGCGTGCAAATGCATCACTCGCGATTCGCTCAGTATGTGCGGAGTCAGCCAGCGAGACAAAGGCGCCGCCGAAATCTACGTACGCAGGCGTTCTTAGGTCATTACATCCGCAGTGGCGCACCCACTCTGGCTTCCAGCAACCACAACTCTATGACCATGAGCGAGTCGTCTCTGCAGGCGGTGTGGCATGTGGTCCGCAGCACAATCCGCCATGCGGTGGCTGTAGATATGGAGAAGGCACCTGCTTTGTCGCAGGAGTCAGCGGGCCAGAACACCCTCTTGCTCCAGCATATAACGTCAGCGGCTGAAATTGGCACAGTCGTGCGAGACTTGACAATGAGTATGCCTAATGAGCTTATTGTTGTCGTGATGCGCGCCAAGTCAAGCAGTCTTTTGCGCCTGGTCCCTCACCTGCCTGCGCTGGCGAAGCTGCCTGTCGTCCTTCATGTTGAAACGTGCATGCATCATGCCGATGTTCTCCAACTGCGCCAGAGCGGTGTGGCTATGGTGTATTCAGGTGCCGGCGACGCTGCAGAGGCCCAGGCATATGCACTGTTTGCGCACAAGCTGGCGGCGAGCACACAGACGGGTGTTATTCACTTCTTCGACGCCACACATCGCCAAGATTCGTCATGTGCTTCGCTTGCTGATACGTCGAAATTCCAAAGCTCTGTGCAGGTTTTGAAGGAGCGTAGAGATTTGTCGGACGCTACGATCGATCAGACACTTGCTGACGTGAATGCACTGTTGGGCACGAAGATTGCTGCTGTCGACCTGCACGGCCACACCTCTGAAACAACGGATACGATGGCTGTGATGCTAGGTGGCGCGGGTGCCGAACTTGCTGAGAGTGCGCATGTGCCTGTGCTGTCGGTCCATGTGGTGCGTCCTCTTCTGCCAACGCGCCTAGTGGGCATGATTCCCTCGAGCGTGAAGCGCGTCGCTGTGCTGGAACATAGCGCCAAGCGATCGACCCGACTTCCGCCACTTCTTGTTGATGTTGCCAATGCATTCCAGCATGTGCCCGAGCGCACGATGCCCACGCTGCTGAGTGGCATGCTGGGCCATATTCAGAGTGATGTGGCCAAGGCCGGTCAGACACTCTCACAAGCATGCCATGCTGCATCGTCTAGTGATGCCAACTCTGCTTCTAAGTCTTCTTTCACCATCGGCGAGTTTGCGTCGTCATCTGACGAGCAAGCGATCTCAGCCCGCAAAACATTAGCACACGAGCGTGCCTACCACGCGATGCTTGAGATGTTGTTCAAAGAACGCTTGGATGTCGTGAATGCGCCGACTGACGAGGCGCAGCATGGTGCTGCAAGTCCCGAGTACGCCCTTGGTATCGTGCTCTCGCGGCTGAAACAGGCTGATGCGCTTGTCGGCGCAGCACAACGCATGTCAGAGGCGTCGAGCACGCCTGATGTACTGCGGCAGGCGTTGCGTACTTGGCTTTCCGTGCGTGGAGATTCGTCCCGGGTGTCGGCGGCCGCCGACGATGTGCGGGCGAATCTGAAGGGCGTCGCCGGCGAGGAGGCAGATGTGCTGCGTGCTCATGAGCCCCTCCTCATTCCGCCATCGCGCTGGATCGTCGGCAACGATGCATGGGCGTACGACACTGGCATGGGCGGTGTACACCACGTGATTGCGTGTCAGCGGAATGTGAATATGATCATCTTCGACTCAGTGCCCTACACGCAGCGGGACCAAGTGCCTCTGCACCAGCGCAAAAAGGACATTGGTTTGTATGCGATGAACTATGGCAACGTGTACGTCGCAAGCACGGCGCTTTACTCGGACTACTCGCAGGTCTTGCGAGCGATGATGGAGGCGGATCGATTTGATGGCCCATCGATCATCCTTGCCTACATGCCGTACCTCACAAGCGATGTGCCGGCACTCGATGTACTGCGCGAGACAAAGCTCGCAGTTGACTCTGGCTACTGGCCCTTGTACCGCTGGGACCCTAGCGCTGCTGCTGAGTCGAGTGGCCGGGCCGTGTTCCATCTTGACAGTGTGCGTATTCGGCAGCAATTACAAGAGTTTTTGGACCGAGATAACCACTTGAGTCTGCTTTCGAGAGAGCGGCCGGGGCTGCCGTATGACCTTGCCGCGTCACAAGGCACCGCGCTACGTGAGAAGCAGCAGCAAAAAGCGAAAGAGGCGTACGACCAGTTGTTGGGCTCGATGCAGGGCCCACCGCTCCTCGTCTTGTTCGCATCGGATGGCGGTGGCGCAGAAAAGGTCGCGAAGCGTCTTGCGATGCGTGCGCAGTTGCGCGGCCTTAGCGCGCGCGTGCTCGCGATGGATGACTACCCGATCGATGAGCTTGCGAGTGAGCAAAATGTTGTCTTTGTCACGTCTACGGCTGGTCAGGGAGAGCCGCCGCAGAATGGTCGCCTGACGATGAAGGCGCTTGCGAAGCAGCCCACGGGCTTGCTGAACGAAGAGACGCGCTTCGCCGTATTTGGCATGGGTGACTCGCACTACTGGCCTCGGCCGGAGGATGCCCACTTTTACAACAAGCCAGGCAAAGATCTCGACCAGCGGCTAGTCCAGCTGGGTGCGAGTCGTATGGTGTCGCTTGGGCTTGGCGACGACCAGGACGCTGACGGCTGGCAGACCGGTTACAAGGCTTGGGAGCCTCAGCTGTGGAAGGCGCTTGGCGTCGACTCTGTGACAGTGACTGAGGCGGAGCCAGAGCCGATCACAAACGAGCACATCAAGGTGGCTAGCAACTACCTGCGTGGTACAATTGCCGAGGGTCTGAAGGACACGACGACTGGCGCGATTTGCGAGACCGACACACAGCTAACCAAATTCCACGGCACGTATATGCAGTACGACCGCGACACGGTGGATGAGCGCAAGGCAGCAGGTCTCGAGCCCGCGTACGGCTTTATGATCCGCGTGCGTATGCCAGGCGGTGTGTGTACGCCAGAACAGTGGCTGCAGCTCGACCAGGTGACGGAGCAGTACGGAGGGATCAAGTCGCTTAAGATCACGACCCGGCAGACGGTACAGTACCACATGATTCTCAAACGGAACATGAAAGCTGCGATGCAAGGCATTAACAGGAGCATGCTGGACACGATAGCTGCGTGCGGTGATGTGAACCGCAATGTGATGTGCTCGCCGAATCTGCATCTGAACCAGGTTCACGAGGAAATGTATGAGTTTTCGAAACGCCTCTCGGACTACCTGCTGCCACGCATGAATGCATACCACGAGATCTGGCTCGACAAAGGCACTGACAGTTCGAGCAAGCTGCTTGTGGGTGGTGCGCTGCAGGACTATGAGCCATTGTATGGACCATACTACCTGCCGCGTAAGTTCAAGATCACCCTGGCCATGCCTCCGCGCAACGACGTTGACGTCTTTGCGCACGATATTGGGCTTATTGCCGTGTCGGATGAGGCGCAAACCAAGCTGCTTGGCTTCAATCTCGCCGTGGGTGGTGGTATGGGTGTCACACACTCGATGAAGGCGACGTACCCGCGGCTTGCCAGCGTTATCGGCTATGTGCCCGTGGATCAAGTATGCGAGGTTTGTCGACAAGTGCTGCTGATTCAACGCGACACGGGCAATCGGCAGAACCGGAAGCAAGCGCGTCTGAAGTACACAATCGACAAGTACTGGGGTGGCGCGGACAACTTCCGTAAAGAACTGGAGCGCCGCCTCGGATACAAGCTCGAAGAGGCGCGACCCTTCCATTTCGACACTAACACGGATGAATACGGCTGGGTCAAGGACATGAATGGCAAGTGGCACTGCACGCTTTGGCTAGAGAATGGGCGTGTTATCGACGAGCCAGGACTGCCGTTCCGGACGGGTCTTCGTGAACTGGCCAAATTCCACAAGGGCACGTTCCGTCTCACCCCGAACCAACACATCGTTGTGTCCGATGTTGACGAGGCAGACAAGCCAAAGATCGAGGCCCATCTGAAGGAGTACAAGATGAACAACTGGGAACACTCCGGTCTGCGTCTCAGTGCAAGTGCCTGTGTTGCATTCCCGACGTGCGGATTGGCCATGGCCGAGTCGGAGCGCTACATCTTCAAGCTTGTCGACAAGCTGGAGCGCATCTATCTTGCGAATGGTCTCAAGCACGATGAAATCACCATGCGCATGACCGGCTGCCCGAATGGCTGTGCACGTCCCTGGGTTGCTGAGATTGCGTTCGTCGGCAAGGCCCCTGGCACATATGTGATGTGCTTGGGTGGTGGACATGCTGGGCAGCGACTGAACAAGATTTTCCGCGAGAGCGTCACCGAAAAGGAGATTGTCGAGATCATGGAGGTTCTTATTCCTCGGTATGCGCGTGAGCGTCTCAACGGAGAGCCCTTCGGCGACTGGGTAATTCGCGCTGGTATCATTGCTGAAACTACGCATGGGGCTGCATTCTATGACAAGGTCGATACGAGCAAGCCACTGGCTGCGTTAGCTGCCTGAGTGAGTGCACGCTCCCTATGTGTCCATATATGAAAGCATCGTCATTATATTGGTTTGTAGAAGAGGTCAACACGATCGTCACTCCCGATAAGCTCTCTGTGCGAGCAGATATAGATGACGTGTGCTGAGACGGCGAGGCGTTGCTTTTTTTCATGTCACATATGCACGGCAGAGTAACCCTACAGCGATCCACATGCCCTCTCACGACCAAGGCCAAGGTTGACATAGTTGAGGTGTCGCTCATTCGCTAGCCTAGTTGGACCCATGGTCCGTCAGGGTTACGCAGTGCAAGTCTGCTTTCACACAGAAACACATCTTCGTTGGTCAGTTCGTGGTTTTGTTCATAATCACATAAACTTCCCAAGTTTTGAAAGTTTCTCGTGCCGCGAGGCACATCAGCGATTGGAGGCCACGGTCTGGACCCACTTGCTATTCTTCGCATGGGGCGTCGAACTCTGCTCCCACCCACGTGTCACGGGCCCGAACGGTAACGAGACTGTGTGTGATCTCTTCATCTTCATGCGCACGAGCATTCTCTGTACAATCATGTGGCCAATAAGAGACATGAATCTCGATCACGAGTGATCTGTGCTGCAAAAATAACGGCAAGTTTAAGTGCATCCGCGATTTTTATTACTTTTTCCCCTTTTCTTCAGGGGCTGCCTATGCTTGATATTGCGTGTGCATTCCCATTTCACTGTCACTGATTCAAAATCCCTCTGTCACTCATCTCCTACGCAGACCACAATGAGCGGAGCCCAACATGATGCTTTGCTTGCACAGATCCTCACCGGGCTGTCAGACATTCGTCGCGAGGTTCGTATCCCACAGGACGGCAAGCGCACCTGCAAGTACATCGACATGCGAGTCCTTCGAGGAGCTGCATGCCGTCGATCACCGATCCCCTTCGCGAGGTGCTTTGACTAACGCAGAACCCCAGATGTCGCGCTTGAACGATCGCCTCGATAGCGTTGAGCGCACAGAGCCAAACACGCCTACCATGGGCAACTTTTCGCCTATTTTCTCGCCTGCGCGTCGACAGAGCTTCGCAGCGTACCACTCGTCGCTCGATCGATGGAATCCGGAGCGTGCACGACCGCATGAACCGACGAAGCTTACGCTGTCGCTTGAGAAGGATGAGGCTCCTGTCGAAGCGACGGACCCTTCGTTGAACCTGTGGTCTGTTGTCCCAGCCGGCGGCGCCGGTACGCGTCTCTGGCCACTTAGTCGCGAGAACTGCCCCAAGTTCCTCTTGGACCTTACTGGCAATGGCCGAAGCCTGATCCAAAATACATGGGACCGCCTCCTTCCTCTTTCAGGCACGGGAAAGCTTATGATTGTTACTGGCCGCATCCACACTAGCGCCGTGCAGGGCCAACTGCCGCAGCTCATTCCTTCGAACGTCTTTTCTGAGCCGTCGCCTAAGGAGTCGATGGCAGCCATCGGCCTCGCTGCTTCGGTGCTCGCACGCCGGGACCCAACGGCCGTTCTTGGTTCGTTTGCGGCCGACCACATTGTTTCGGGCCGTGAGGCTTTCGAGTCTTCCGTGCGTGAGGCTGTCATGGCTGCTAGGGAGGGCTACCTTGTCACGATTGGTATTGCTCCATCGTATCCATCAACCGGTTTTGGTTATATTAAGCTAGGTGGCAAGCTGGATCTCCCCGACGCGCCCAATGTGCAGCGCGTGGATGAGTTCAAGGAAAAGCCTGATGCTCGCACGGCAAGTGCATACTTAAGCACGGGTGAGTACCGCTGGAATGGTGGTATGTTCGTTGTGAAGGCTGCTACTCTCGTCGACCTGATGGCGAAGTATGTGCCTGAACTTCACGCCGGTCTACAGAAAATCGCTGAGGTTTGGGACACGCCAAACCGTGACGCGGTTCTGAATGAGGTCTGGCCCACGCTTCCCAAGATTGCTATTGACCATGCCGTTGCTGAGCCGGCTTCGAAGACTGGTCAGGTGGCTGTCGTGCCAGCGACCTTTGGTTGGGACGATGTCGGTGACTTCTCATCCCTGTCGGCGCTTCTCCCTGCCGAGAAGAACCAGGCTCGTGTTCTTGGCGAGCCCTCGCTTGTTTTGACCGAAGGTCAGATGGGTGGTATCATTGTTCCAGCATCTGGCCGCAAAATCGCCTGCTTGGGTATGGACGACGTCGTTGTTGTCGATACGCCCGATGCTTTGCTTGTTACCACTCGCGCGCGTAGCCAAGATGTAAAGAAGATTGTTGCCAAGTGCAAGAAGGCCCATCCAGAGATTTGCTAAAATGCTGCTATGTATCCCCCTAAGATGAATTTCTCCGAAGATGTGATCGCTTCGGCGATTTTCTCACACTGCATCCTGACCCTCCCTGGTCCCCCTACCTCATTCCCCCCACCTATTTTTTTCCCTGTCCCTGTTTGTCTGACACGCACGCTATTTAATAGAAGGAATGGAAAGATCAATTCGAGTTGAGATGTGGTAGATCGTGTCTAATGTTTTTATGGATCTGCTACTTGGTGCAAAATAGCTCATCATTGTATGTTGAAGAAATTTTACACGACTTCATCCTTTTCTCGTAGAACATACGATGATTCGGACGCCAAATCGATACGTTTTCGCACATACATGTTTGAAGGTGAATGGATCCAGTGCATTCTCACTTAGTCCGACTTTGAGTGAAAAGATTGTTCATTAACACAGATTCATGATGGGGCCGTAGCACCTATCGTTCCGTCCCATGCACGGCTTGCTTATCCTTGACGCTGCACATGGTTGTTAGTGATTGCAACATATACATACCTGCTTGTGCTTTGCGTTCTTACTGCAAATCACATACAGCCGACCTTTTCGACGCACAAGCGCACAGTGATTGCAAAGCCTCTTGACAGATGAGCGGACCTTCATCCCGCGCGCCAGCGCGGGCATGGTTGGCTGAGATGCCAAAGTTCCCTGTACCACAGGACGTAGGGGCATGATCGTCGGCACGTTCGTCATAGCTGGCGCACGCGCAGCCGTGGCTGCATGCCGAATAAGTGGCACGCTTGCGCGCAGCAACATACTAAGTTGACAGTTGCAACGAACGATGCCCGACGTGCGCTTGGTCGAACGTAATTATCACGTGAGTCGTGAGGTACACTCCTCCAACGCGTGCAGCACCGAATGGCGGTCGAGCAAGATGCTTGGACGTGTGGCAGTAGAGGTGATCGTTGGGGCATCAAGCAGTGAGCTTGCAGGACTCGAATTGCTACTTTTTCTTCAAGAACGCGACGACGCGCATCGCAGAAGGCCATGTCGCTGGACCTGGCGACATGGGGCATCTCTACATCTGAACAACTTGTGCAGGCTCTTAAGCGTAGCGAAGGCTATAAGAATCGACAACCTAACGCTGCAGACGGCGTCCCAACAATCAAGATCCTGCAAGCAGCATGGATCGACAATGCTGTTTATATTCCAAGAAAAGCTGAGCTTTTGCTGGAATGCATTCTCGAAGTTTTAACCATGAGTGCAAAAAACCCTGCCAAGTTGGGCACGAAGTACCTGGAGGTTTCTTACTGGCAGCTGCTGGAGCATGTCTTGGTCGGCCTACGTGCCCAGCACGATTTCCTTCACGCGCTTGTGTCAAAGCATAACATACTCGTGCTTGTCTCTGCTGTCACTCAGAATGCTTTCATTGACGTATGGGGTGCCGCTCTGCCGGTGCTCAAGGTTCTGCTTCCTGTGAGTATACGCCGCATTGGCGCAAGTCAAATTGAAATGATCAATGCGTGCTTTCGCGATTTGATCAAGGCTCTTCCTCGTGCATGCACACTTGCAACGATGCATCTGATGGTCACTCTCTTTGATGCAATCATTAAACCGTGGTACTCAGATGTCGAGCTCGGTGTCAATGCAAAGAAAACGGCCAAGTACTTTGTCAGCGAAATACTTTGTCCGTATGCGGCAGCTCGTATCCATATCGGCTCCTTCGGGACGAATGAAGCCTCTGTTCTCATTTTGCAGCTCGATTATTTTGCGACTGTGTCTTTGTACGGGCCGCAGCGCCTCGGAGGCAAGCCCAGTGGATCGTTGCCCGATTCCGTCGACACACTGGTAGAGTCTCTGACGGCCTTGCTCAAGTCGTCACCCACTTCAACTGATATATGCGAAATACTGTCGCCTTTGCTGTATAATTTGGTCGAGAAGGTATCGCCTTCGTCTGAACGAGCCCAAGCACCGCCGGCACACACGCGACACGCTGTACTAGAACGCTTTCTTTTGCCTATCATGACGTCGCTTTTGCGAAGTTCCCACACTCTACCCACGGTGCTATCGCTTCTTCGAAACATTGACGAAGCAGCTTTATACCAACCTGGTGGGGAAGATCAAGACACTTGGCTAGCACTGTGGGCCAAGTTGGTTACGTACACACTGAAGGAATCAGAATCGCTCCAGCTCAAAGATCGTCCCGAATGTTTCCTCACGCTCCATGCCTTATGGAACATTTGCACTGATGAGGTGGCCCCTTTTTTGTCTGTCGTTTTGACGCGTATATCTCAAGTGTCACTCGGTGAGCCAGCATGGGAAGCCGCCATAAACCTGAACCACGCTATTCTTTCTCATTTTGCCGCCGAGCGACGCATGCCACGACTTGTTGAGTTTCTGTGTGAGACACTGCATCATATGTGCCGCGAGTCGCCGCAGCCCTTGGTCCAGTTGGTGCATAGCCCCTTGTTGTGCGCAAAAAGTGCGAGTGATTGGGAAGATGGGTTTTTGCGCCACACTACGTCAGTTCAGTTGCATGACATGGCTCACGAGGGCATTCGCTTGGCAAGAGAGTGCCATGTACATCGTTCGTTTCCCACGTTATTGTGTATGACCCACCTTCTTACTCTCATGGTGCCTTTTGCCTCGACAGAGAACTCCGGTTTGGCTTCTTCTTTATTCAATTGGGCTGCGACGTGCATCGCCGTAGGTGCTGATGCGTGTGAGCACGCAAGCAAGGGGCCTGAGCCGCTTGCTCTGGCACTTGGATTGCGTCTTCGCGCACGTCTGCAGCAGCGCGGCTATGATGACCCGCATAGCTCTGTGCCAAGAGATCGTTTGGCAAAGATACTCGAGCAGAAGGCTCATCAAGATCTGAATCGCTTAGAAGCCGTACGTGTAATGAAGGAAGCATCGGCATGGTACTGACAAATCCATCGTTCAGTTTCGTGCTTTGTGTACAGACGCGGAAAAATGCGAAGTTACTATATCTTGGAATGAAAACGCGTTGCTTGACTATTTACATCAAGGACTGACGGACAAACCGCTCAGTGCATGGGATGGTCAAACCCTAGGAATGAATGCACCCGGTCATGCACCTATTGCGCTGTGGCGCATGATGACCACGCGCTGGATTTGTGTGCTGAATGACATGGCCTCTGAGCACATGCTGGGTCGCCTCGTTGCCTTCTTACAAGATACGTTGCAAGACACGCCTTGTGATACCCCTCGTGGTATGCTTAGTGAGCTTAGTCACTATCTGCTCCGGAATGCACAGTTCTTGGAGCAGAACAGGTGGCAGGCAGCCGTCCTTCGGCATGTCTTGGCCTCGACCGAATCTCTCGTGGACGTTTCTCAAGCGTTGGCGTCCGTTCGGATCCTTGCACTCGTGCCCGTGGAGTACTGTTCAAGGCAGCAAGTGTCGATCCTAGCGCCTCGCCTATGGTGCTTGGATGCACACTTGATGCAGGAGCACTCGCTCTTGACCGCGCATGGACGTGCGGCTTCTGAGCTGAAGCTATTGCTTCGTCGCTGGTGGACTTCTTTCCCACACACAATGAAACTGTCGACGACATGCCTAACCGACTATGTGGATATGCTCCTTTCGATGCCATGGAATCCATTGGCTTCGCTGACGCAAGAGCTGTACGAAAATAGCAGTATTTCTCTCTTGCAAGTTTTACTACCGCACTGTGACGATGCCTCTGTGCCTATGGAGAAATGGATGTCGATTGCGTTAGCGAACGAACCTGGTGGAAAGCGCTACGTCGCACGGCATGTGATGGCCGAGATTCTTGAGTTTGCTGTGGAAATAAAGCCTAGATGGTTTTCGTACTCCGCCCCAATGGCATCCTCTCTCGATTGGTTGAAGATGACATTGATGGTGGCCCTTGAACCCATTCGCACTCATTCCTGGGCTCCAGTGTCGCCACTCGAGCAGGCATTCTTTCTCCGCATGCTCTCTGCGCAGATCCGTTGTCTTCCACAAAATTCAAGTGTGGATGAACTTGCCACTATGCTTTCACATGCGATCGAATTCTTGTGCGCTTCGGTTCGTGAAGACTGTTCACTAGCAGAGCGTCTAGCCCCGCTCGCCCATTCACTGTTTACGTGTGCCACAACACTTGGCCCTATGCTGCACGAGAAACATTACTTCTACGTCACCTGTGCATTTGTCTCGTTCTCTGCTGCATTCTGCGACAAGGCAACTCAGCTGACGCCCTTGTATCTGTCTGTGTTGGCAAAAATGGATACACAATCATTTGAATCGACATTGAATGCTATCGCGTCCTTATTCGAGACGGACTCTTGCTGCCTCATTCATGAGCTTGCTTCGTTCTTGCATGTCCTTTGTCTCATGCTTGAGCATGCTCCTGCGGGCACCAGTCATGCATCTAGTCGATGTATTTCCGCATTGCTTCTTTGTCTAACAACACTTGCCATGAAATTGCCAGCTCTGACCCGGCCGATTGTCGATTGGCTCAGTTGTGTGTGTCAACATCGTGCAAGGGTCCTGCGTCCATTTGATGTGCCGCGTATTTTGGCTTTGGTTGGTACGCTTCTTGGGCCGTGTGCATCAACAACCCGCACTGATGCATGCACTGATGCGCCGTGGATCTTTCGCGGGATCTGTGCGGCTCTTCGCTCTATTGTACGGCAGCGAAAAGATTTAGTGACGCCGTGTCTTCCACATCTCACTGACATCCTGTCTCAGCAACTTCGTTTACTATCTCACATGCTGCGTGCGCACCCTGGACTGGCTATTTTGCGTCGGATCCATGCCTCGACACCATGCTGGATCGATATTGTGGAGCATCCGCTTGGCGTAACGGAGGCACAGGCTTTTAGACGACTCCTCACTGAGCTGGAGGGAAAGACGTCGGTTGCTAGTTTAGGAGTCAAGCGAGCCCGAGCTGAAACACGCAGCATAACGGAGTCTCTTGCCAAACCCATGTCAAAATATGCCGTGTACATCATGGTTGCGTATGTGCGCTGTGTGACTATGCCCGACACGACCATCACCGCAGCGTTACGCCAAGAACTGCAGCCAAGCGTGTTCGCGCTCTGTAACATGTGTGGGGACTTTGAAAGAGATGCAGCTCTGAAAAGCATGCTTGACGCGGCTGGACAGTTGGTGTTCAAGAGTATATGGACTCAATGGGATGCTCAACGGTATAAAGGTGCTTGATTCTGATGTCATCCGATGGCATATTCCTTCGTCCATGTTTTGTCGGTCTCAATTTCATCCCTAATGGCACTCAGTCCCTGGTCGTATTTTGACCATGCAACTTCTCTTTTGTTTGCCTAAAATCTTGCCGTTGGCATGTTTTGATTCGCATGGCTGTGTATGCAGCTGCCTCGCCTAGTCCAGGTCAGCATATGCAACTCTGATGCCGCAAGGGGCCACCGATATACAGACAGATACTGCTGCTTTGGGGACCAGCTTGTATTATAGTATGTATACGCCTTGATGATAGCGGGCTACGATACATGTAGCGCGTGTAAAAATGGTTCTCTTTTGTCTCGTGCACCGCCACATGGTTCGGTAAACAAATCTGACATGTGGCTAAAACGCACGCTATGTATGCCACTCTTCCAATCCATCCATATATATTGCAGGAATATGCTAGCTGTATATAGCTGTTTCACTGACTGCACTTACCTCCGAAAATAGGGATGCTAGATAAGGTAATTAATGTAGCTTTGACTCTGAAACGGGTCGAGGCGCGATTCTTGTCACACGTCACGTCCCAATCAAAATTTCTGGCTCATCACACATCTCAAACCCATGCCTTAGCTGCAACGCTTGTTGCTTATAGTTGGAACCCTGACTTTCCACCACTCAGGAACATGCAATATAAATGAAAAAGTCAAACGAGACCGGCGACGAATACGCCAAGCCAATCAACCGAGTTAACAATCATGTGATAGACGAGTTCGGTCACTGTGCCACAAACGAAAAAGTGGTCGATTTTGGATAGATGTGTACTTTGTGTGCTCTGTCGAAGGTTCGCTCCTGCGCGCACAACATTTGGAGGCCCCACCGTAAGCCGGTCTCGTGAATTGCTTAGCGACCTCGACGTAATCCAGGTGAGCTCCGTCTCAACCAGACGGCGCAACAACAAGTCCATCGGGGCACGAGTATCTACCTATCAATGAAATAAATCTACAACTCGTGTATGGCCCCGGCGTCGCGGCCATACGGGACGTGAATTATTCAACCAGGAATGTGAATCCCGAAGGAACATGCAACCTGTCTAATAAAGCGGGTGCGGTCGGCTTAAAAAACTAAACCGGCAAGCCAACATGCTGTATGTGCCAATCTTGCTATGATCATGTTCCTATCGTCGAACCGGTATGTAACCTACGTCACCAGACAAGCAAACAAAAGACGCACAAGAGCACATGCACGATGTATCAGCTGCCAGGAAGAACCGTTAAAAATCCATTTTCCATTGTGACTTACAACCATGAATAGTAAAATAGGGGGGGACGTTGACATTTCGTATTAACGTAGTGATTGTTTTGGCACGATAAATGCGATCTCCAATCCTACCTCCACGATACAACCAAACGGCGAATGAGACACACCGACAAACAACCTTAGCCGGATAGCTCTAAACTTTGGTGCCCTCGTCCACTTTAAAAGACGTCTGAATCAAAAGTTTAAGAATAACGCGGTATTCGCGGTAACTATGTGGTTCTTCGCTTACTGGTTGCCCAAATACTCCGCAGGCACCTGGAGCCGAATCAGCTCGATGAATTGGCTCGATGCATAGTCCAAGAACCAATCCAGTTCTGCCATAATCAGCTGTCTAAATTGTCATGCCGCCGTGCTCATAAGCTCGCTGATAACATGGGCAAATGTGCATACTCTTCGTACGATGGAGTCATCCACTGCGGGCGGTTTCGTTGGACTTATACAGAAAGTCGGGCACGCCAATGTCCCCGCGCTTCCCAGCATGGTAGTTGAATATTGGGGTATTACTGTCATAATCAGGCGTATCAGGCATATTTGTATTTGCTACTGTTTTCCCAACATTACCAAGTCAAAATACAGTCGGACGAGACGCTCGCATATTCGATTTTGGGCTAAGACATTAAAGATTCAGGATTTTCGCAGCTGCTTACATGGTGACCAGCGGTGTACTAGCCCATGACTCGACCTCACACCCAAGATTGGTCTGGAGAGCATCGGAACTGCCATCTTTCCTTTATCACCTTGGAAAGGTCTGTGGCCTGTCTCTTATACACATCTCCGAGCCCACGAGACTAGGCATGA
>OJLB01000235.1_pt1 | contig 32220 bp, 24 predicted proteins | sample 1596861 | NCBI WGS metagenome assembly OJLB01 (sample SAMEA3904681, study PRJEB24821) | metagenome | biome: Builtin; feature: hospital; material: surface | place: USA | collected 2013-06-06
TCTACACGTAAGGAGTCGTCGGCAGCGTCAGATGTGTATAAGAGACAGGGGTCGTCCAGAAAACTGTGCGTGGTGTCGATGACGAGACCTGCGCCGTTCCGGCCGGCCTCGGTCAGCACCTTGTGCAGCTGTGGGGACTCGACGTTTCCGTAGGTGCGGCAGTGCACGATGACCGGACGGCGGGCATCGGAATGCAGCCGCTCCACCGTCTCGGCAAGATGTTGGGCGTCCATGAGCAGGTCGGCACCACAGCGCACCCGACTCACCGCCATGCCCTCCAGCTGCCACGGGGTGACCATCGTCTGGCAGCAGTACTCGGGCAGGATGACATGGCTGGCTCCGGCGTCACGACAGTGCCGGGCGACGAGGGAGAATGCCTGCCGACCCAAGGCGACCGGTTGCACTGATCCAGCTCGCATTCGGTCAGGATATCCGGAAAACCAAATCTTCAGACTTTCTTCACCTCTCGTTCACTTTCGCGAAACTGGCATTGCCATCGGTGCCGATAGAACAAAGTCATGCGCACGACACATCACCGCATCACCGCTGCCGGAGCGGCCGTGACTGCGGGCCTCATGGCCTTCGGTCTCGTCACCCCTGCCAGCGCGGCCCAGACACCATCACCCACCAAGCCTGCTCCCGCAGCGACCCCTGCTGCGGCCTCCACCACCGGCCACAAGCGCATCACGACGACCGGGCTCAAGCCCGGTGACGTCAAGCACGTGTGGTTGATCATCCTGGAGAACAAGTCCTACGACGCCACCTTCACCGGACTCAACCAGAACTCCTACCTGTGGAAGACGCTGCCCTCCCAGGGTGCCCTGCTCACCCACTACTACGGCACCGGCCACTACTCCCAGGACAACTACACCTCCCTGGTCTCCGGCCAGGCCACGTCCTTCGACCTGCAGGCCGACTGCGACATCTCCAACACCGATCTGGGCTCCAACGAGTCGATCATCACCAAGCACAAGGGCAAGCCCTTCGGCCCCGACGACAACTACGGTCAGGTCATGTCGCTGGCCGGCCCCAACGCCCCGGACGGCGAGAACGGCTGCACCTACCCCCGAAAGACTCCCACCCTCTTCAACCAGTTCGACGCCGCCGGCGTGACCTGGAAGGGATACGCCCAGGACCTGCATGCCCAGGCTGGTCGAGAGGACGCCTTGGGTGGCGCTCCCGGCTCCCGCGAGAACGACCCCTCGCACAACCCGAAGTCGATGAAGCCTTCCGACGACGACAAGGCCAAGGGCATCTCCTCGTTCACCGGTGCCCAGGAGAACGACCAGTACGTCGCCAAGCACTTCCCCTTCCCGTGGTTCCACTCGATCGTCGGCAACGACAACAGCGGCAAGGACGCTCTCACCAGTCCGGTGGACGGCGGAACCATGACCGACGAGAACCACATCCAGTCCGTCGAGGACCCGAACAAGGGGCTGCTGGCCGATCTGGCCAAGCCGGCCGATCAGGTTCCAGCGTTCAACTGGATCACCCCGAACAACTGCTCCGACGCCCACGACGCCACCTGTAAGGGCAACAACCTCTCCGGTCTGTTCGACGAGAACGGCGAGCCGGACTACTCCAAGCCGCTGAGCACCCCGCCGAAGAACCACATCGGTGGCCTCTACGCCGCCGATCTGTGGCTGAAGTACTACATCCCGCTCATCGAGAAGTCCGAGGCCTTCAAGGATGGCGGCCTCATCGACGTCACCTTCGACGAGGCGAACCCACCGTTCACGAACATGAGCTTCAACAACGCCACCGACGACTCCAAGGTCGCCAAGGACGCCTCGGGCAACATGCTCTACAAGTACTCCAGCCCGTCGATGACCGAGCTCGCCGAGGGCTACAAGAAGTACGCCCCCAACACCTTCCCCAACCCGTCCGGAATGGGAAAGAACTTCGTGGCTGCCGACGCCGCCGGACAGAACATCAACGGTGTGGACGTCGACTGGGAGCCGACCGGCCCCAACACCCCGATGGAGACCGACGAGCACGGTAACCAGAAGTTCCCCGGCCCCGGTGACAATGGTTACATCACTCGTCCGCCGTCCTGTGAGCAGGACAAGGACCTCGTCAACGCCGACGCCTCCAACTGTGTCAAGGGTGCCAAGAACACCGGTGCCAGCTACGGCAAGGCCAAGACCGTCGAGGCCAAGGCCGAGGCCGGCGTGAGCTCGGTCTACGCCCCGGTCACGGTCAAGGATCTGGGCCGCAAGGTCACCGGTACGGGCATCCCCGAGGGGGCCTACATCGGGGCCGTGAAGAACGAGGGTCCCCAGCAGGTCGAGAAGTCCTCCGACCCCGTCACCGAAAGCTCCTTCATCCTCGTCGACAAGAACGACAAGCCGCTCCAGACAACCGGTGAGGTGAGCGAGATCACCATGTCGGCCACCGGCATCCCCGGCCACCTCAACGAGGGCGAGTCCCCGCTGGCCACCTTCAACGCCCAGGATGCCACCCCCGGCGGTGGCATCACCGGTTCGGTGCTCATCTCCCCGCTCATCAAGCCCGGAACCGTCTCCCACACGCACTACAACCACTACTCATGGCTGCGGACGATGGAGGACATCTTCCAGGTGTCGCAGGGCACCAACAACGACAAGCTCCCGGCTGGCACCGTCTCCGGTGGTCTGGATGGCATGGGACACCTTGGTTACGCCGCCCAGGCTGGCCTCATGCCGTTCGGCTCGGAGATCTTCAACAATGTCTCCGAGGAGCCCAGCCCCAGCGCCAGCACCGAGCCGAGCCCGTCGCAGAGCACTGCTCCGACCACCAAGCCCACCCGTTCGTCGGCCACACCGCACGGCCCTGCCGGCAAGCCCGGCACGTCCGTGGTGCAGCATGATGTTCCTGCCGTGGCCGGCAAGCCTGCGCTGCCCCGTACCGGCCGGTGACACATCACCCATCGCCTGGCCCCAGTCGTCTGTGACATCATCCGAGTCAGGTGGCCGTCAGTGACGGCATCACGCAACCGGTGTCCTCCCCCGACCACGCGGGGAGGACACCGGTGCCACGTAAGGAAGGACCCATGACCCGCACTCGTCTCATCGTCCCGGTGGTCATCGTCGCAACTGCGACGTTCGGACTGACATCCTGCTCCCAGCACGAGAACGAGGAGGCCCAGCCGAACTCGTCCAGCGCCGCCGAGCAGCTCTCCTCCCAGACCATGCCCAGTTTCCTGCCCAGTCACACGCCCCAGGGCATTCCCACCGGTAGCGCCAAGGAACCAGCCATGTCGTACCAGGGCATGCCTCTGGTGGCCCAGCTGGATCCCGGGGTCTCGGCCAAGGTGGTCGTCCTGGGCCCCGAGCCTCCCAGCGGAGACACCAAGGCCGGGGAGGAATCCGCCGACCTCACCTGGCAGATCACCTTCAGCGACGTGACGAAGGACATCCCACTGTCGGCTGCCCAGTTCAACATCCAGGACGGCACCGGGGCCTTCCACACCATGAACCCGAAGGGTGATCCCCTGCCCAAGACCATCAAGGCCGGTAGGACGACCTCGGTGAAGATGCATGCCGTCGTACCGTCTGGGGACGGCATGGTGCGGTGGGCTCCCGACGGCAAGCACGTCGTGGCCCTGTGGGACTACATCGCCGAGCTGGACTGACGGCTCCGGGCAGCAGTCCCCCACCATCAACAACACCTGTGGGCCCCAGTCGGGGCCCACAGTCATGTTCGCACTGCCATGTGGCGTCGGCTGCCGATCAGTGGAAGAAGTGGCGGGTTCCGGTGAAGTACAGCGGCACCCCAGCCTTCTGGCATGCCTCGATGGTCTGGTCGTCGCGGATGGAGCCACCGGGCTCGACGATGGCACGAACACCGCCATCGATGAGCACCTGGGGCCCATCGGCGAACGGGAAGAAGGCGTCGGAGGCGGCCACCGATCCAGCGGCACGCTCCCCTGCCCGGTCCACGGCAAGTTTGCAGGAGTCCACCCGGTTCACCTGTCCCATGCCCACACCCACCGAGGCGCCGTCGTGGGCCAGCAGGATGGCATTGGACTTCACCGAGCGGCAGGCCCGCCAGGCGAAGGCGAGGTCGGCCAGGGTCTGCTCGTCGACGGCCTCCCCGGCTGCGAGTTTCCAGTTGGCCGGGTCGTCGCCGTCGGACTGGAAGACGTCGGTCTCCATCATGAGCAGGCCACCGTCGATCTCACGCAGCTCGTGACCGCCGATGTGGGGGGACGGGCACTGCAGCAGACGAATGTTCTTCTTTCTCGAGAGGATCTCGAGCGCACCGTCCTCGTAGCCGGGGGCGATGACGACCTCGGTGAAGATCTCCTTGACCTGGTTGGCCATCTCGACGCTCACCGGGCGGTTGGTGGCGATGACACCACCGAAGGCCGACAGCGGATCGCAGGCATGTGCCTTGCGATGCGCCTCGGCAATGTCGACGCCGGTGGCGATACCGCACGGGTTGGAGTGCTTGATGACGGCCACGCAGGGCTCCTCGAAGTCGTGCGCGGCACGACGGGCGGAGTTGGTGTCGACGTAGTTGTTGTAGCTCATGGCCTTGCCGTGCAGCTGTTTGGCACCAGCCAGACCAGGTTCGCCGTCACCAAGATAGACGGCGGCGCTCTGGTGGGAGTTCTCGCCGTAACGCAGTTTCTCCTTGAGCTCGCCGGTGGTTCCCACGAAGGTGGGTACCCCGTCGGTGGCCACCCCGTCCTGGCGAGCGAACCAGGAGGCGACGGCGACGTCATAGGAGGCGGTGTGGGCGAAGGCCTTGGCGGCCAGCACGCGACGTTCGGCCGCAGTGAAGCCCCCCTCGTCAAGGGCGTGCTGCAGGTCCTCGTACTGTGCCGGGGAGGTGAGGACGGCCACGCAGGCGTGGTTCTTGGCGGCAGCCCGCACCATGGACGGCCCGCCGATGTCGATCTTCTCGATGCAGTCGTCGAAACCGGCTCCCGAGGCAACGGTCTGGGAGAAGGGGTACAGGTTGCACACGACGAGGTCGAAGGGCTCCACACCGAGCTCGGCGAGCTGGTCGCGGTGGGAGTGCAGTCTGCGATCGGCAAGGATCCCGGCGTGGATGCGCGGGTGGAGCGTCTTGACCCGTCCATCCAGACATTCAGGGAATCCGGTGACGGTGCTCACCTCGGTGACCTTGAGACCGGCGTCGGTGAGGGCCTTGGCCGTCGACCCGGTCGAGACGACGTCCACACCTGCCTTGTCGAGCATGGTGGCAAGCTGTTCGATGCCGGTTTTGTCGAAGACGGACACCAAGGCACGGCGGATGGGTTGACGATCCACGAATCTTCCTTTCGATGTGAAAAATGACAGCCCGGCGTGTGGCCGGGCTGGTGAGGTCATTGGTGGTGGGCAAGGTCTTGCACGACGTCGACGAGAAGTTCGCGCTCCTGGACCTTGATGCGTTCGTGCAGGGTCTCCACGGTGTCGTCGTCCAGCACCGGGACGGCACGCTGGGCGAGGATCCTTCCGGTGTCGACGCCGGCGTCGACCATGAAGATCGTCGTCCCGGTGATCTTGACGCCGTAGTTCAGGGCGTCTCGGGGGCCGTGGATTCCGGGGAACGACGGCAGCAGGGCCGGATGGGAGTTGATCGTGCGACCTCCGAAGGCATCCAGGAAGGTCGGTCCGAGCAGTTTCATGAACCCGGCACACACGACGAGATCGGGCTCGTAGCGTGCGACGTCGTCGGTGAGACGCCGGTCCCAGGCGGCACGGTCATCACCCTTGGCCAGCGGCTCGACGAACACGTCGACACCAGCCTCGCGGGCTCGCTGCAGGCCGTACGCATCGGGCATCTCGGAGCCCACCGCGACGATCTCGACATCGCGGTGATGGCAGGAGTCGATGAGGGCCTGCAGAAGCGTGCCACTTCCGGAAATGAGGACGACAACGCGCAATGTCACTCCCACATCCTATCGAATGACGCCGGATCGGCGCCTGCCTGTCCAGCGTCGGTACCGAATCGTCACCGTCCCGAAGGCCAGCGAGTCCGAGAGGCTCAGACCGTGGGGCAGGACGCCGGATCCCCGGAAAACGCAGACCAGGACGTGGTCTGTTCTGCATTCTGGGCTCATCCCCTCCTGGCCCCCGGGAGCGCGGGCCAGGGCTCGGGCCAAACTGCCGCCTCCCGTCGACCCGTGGCAACCACCACTTATCAGATCGCTCAGCAGCCGATGGACCGAATCGCCTGGTGGGTGGCAATCGCAGCCTGTGCCGCCTCGAACCCCTTGTCCTCCCGCGACTCCGGGAGACCAGCTCGGTCGACGGCCTGCTGCTCGTCATCACAGGTGAGCACCCCGAACCCAATCGGCACACCTGTGTTGACGCACACCTGGGTGATGCCGCTCGTCGCCGCCTGACAGACGTAGTCGAAATGCGGGGTTTCGCCGCGGATGACGACCCCCAGGGCGACCAGGGCGTCGAACATCATGGAGGAGGCAAGTCGGGAGCACACCACGGGCAGCTCGAAGGTGCCCGGCACGCGCACGACCCGCGGCTCGTCGATCCCAGATTCAGCCAGGCCGCGGGTGGCCCCGTCGACGAGGGCATCCATGATCTCCTGGTGCCACTGGGCGGCGACGATGGCCACCTTGAGTCCATCACCCCGCAGTCCGGTGAGGTCTGGGGCGGCAGGGCCGGAGAAACTGGTTCGGGTGCTCATGAGATCTCCTTGTCGGTGGGGCCGTCCGACACATCGGTGTCGTCCGGATCGGCTGTGGCAGTGGGGGCATTGTCGGACTCGGCAGGCAGGGTGAGCAGATGGCCCATCCGGTCACGTTTGGTACGCAGATAGTCGATGTCGTGGGTGTGCGGATCGATCTGCAGCCCCACCTGCTCGACGGTGATGCCGCCGGCACGCAGACCCGTCACCTTGTCGGGATTGTTCGTGAGCAGCCGCACCGCGTCAATGCCCTGGTCGCGCAGGATGGCCACTGCGGCGCCGTACTCCCGGGCGTCGACCGGCAGCCCCAGGGTGGTCTGGGCATCGACCGTGTCGAGCCCGCTGTCCTGGACGTGGTAGGCGGCGATCTTGCTCAACAGCCCGACGCCGCGGCCTTCCTGGCCACGTAGCAGGATGACGGCACCACCATGATCGGAGACCGTCTGCATCGCAGTCTGCAGCTGCTCCCCGCAGTCGCAGCGCAGGGAGCCGAAGGCGTCGCCGGTGAGGCACTCCGAGTGCACCCGCACCAGTGGCTGACGCTCGTCCCCCAGACCGCGCTGGGCCACGAGCAGGACGTGTTCGGCGCCGGTGAGCTGGTCGTGGTAGCCGGTCATGGTGAACATGCCATGACGGGTGGGCAACTGGGCACTCACCGTGGGGCTCACCCGGGTCGTGCTGCTGCCGGACGTCGTGGTGGGTGGCTGTTCCTCATGGGATCGACGCCAGTTCGCCAGTGCCTCGATGGTGATGACATCGAGGCCTTCGACCTGTCCCAGGGCCAGGACGTCTGGGGTGCGGGCGCAGGTGCCGTCGTCGTGGACGATCTCGCCGATGAGTCCCACAGCTTGCAAGCCTGCCAGTCGGGTGAGATCGACGGCAGCCTCGGTGTGGCCCCGGCGGGTGAGCACACCCCCGTCCCGCGCTCGCAGCGGCAGGACGTGGCCGGGGCGGATGAGATCGGCCGAAGTGGTGCGCGGGTCTGCCAAAGCACGAGTCGTGGCGGCGCGTTCCACCGAACTGATCCCGGTGGTCGAGGTCGCGGCATCCACCGACACGGTGTAGCGGGTGCGCAGCGGATCGGTGTTCGCCGGCCACATGAGCGGCAGACCGAGCCGATCGGCACGGGTGTCCTCCATCGGGGCGCACAGGTATCCCGAGGTGTGCCGCACCATCCACCCCACCCATTGCGGGCTGGCAAGCTCGGCGGCAAGGATGGCGTCCCCCTCGTTCTCCCGATCCTCGTCGTCCAGGACGAGGACCGGACGCCCAGAACGCAGCTGCTCCAGTGCATGCTCAATCGTCGCAAACGTCATCGGTGGTCTCCTCGTGTCTGACACCCCGCGAAGGAAGCGAGATTCTGGGCGTACCGGGCCAGGACGTCGGTCTCGACGTTGACGACGTCTCCGGTGGCCAACCTGCCCAGGACGGTGTTGGCCAAGGTGGTCGGGATGAGACTCACCTCGAACCAGGGTTCGGGAGCGGGGCCACTCACCGCACTCACCGTCAACGACACCCCGTGGACGGCAACGGCCCCCTTCATGGCGACGTACTGGGCGAGTTCTGGAATCAGGGTGAAGCGCAGCACCCGCCAGTGTTCGGCATCGGCACGTTTGACGAGTTGTGCCGTGCCGTCCACATGGCCCTGCACGACGTGACCGCCGAATCGTGCGTCGGCACGCATCGCCGCCTCGAGGTTGACCTCGTCACCAGCAGTGAGTTGGCCCAGGCAGGTCCGTTCGAGGGTCTCGGCCATGACGTCGAAGCTCATCTGGTCCTCGGTGTGGTGGGTGACGGTGAGACACGCCCCGTCCACGCACACCGAGTACCCTGGCCGCACCCCGGCGGCGGTGTGGGGGCCGGCAACCGTGAGGACGGCGCTGTCCCCCCTGGCTTCCAGACGGGCCACCCGGCCCACTTCCTCAACAATTCCTGTGAACACCTGTTCCTCTTCTCCTCGTGTTCCCGAGATCGTGTATGTTCCCGTGATCCTGGCCACTGGTACGTGTCGCCCTTCGATCCTTGACCCGTCGAGCAGCGACCATCCACGGCTCGACACGTCGCGTGGCGATGATCTGCACGTCGGGGCCGACATCGCCTGACCTCAGACGGTGAAACCGACGAGCCTGCGCCAGGGTCATGGCCCCGAACGGTCCCACGGCTGGTTTCCCGGCGCCCAGAAGCACCGGGGCCACGTAGGCATCGATCTCATCGACGAGGTCGGCTGCCAGGAATGCTGCAGCGAGGGTCGGACCACCTTCCAACAACACCCGATGGATGCCCCGGTCGTGCAGTGCCGCGAGCACCGCCGCGGGGTCATGGGTCGGCATGACGAGGGTGGGGGCGATGTTGTCGAAAACCTTGAGTTCGGACGGCAGCTCCCGGGTCCCCACCACGACGCGCAGGGGGCCGTCGTGCTCCTGACCAGCCTCGGGATCATGGCTGATGAGATGCGGGTCGTCGGCCAGAACCGTGCCGGTGCCCACGACGATGGCGCCATACCCGGTACGCATCTCATGCGTCTGTTTCCGGGTCTGCTCGGAGGTGATCCACTTGCTCGTCCCGTCGGCGGCCGCGACGTACCCGTCCAGGGTCGACGCGATCTTCCACACCACCCAGGGCCGACCATGCTCCATGTCGAAGGTGTAGTCGGTGTTGAGCAGCAAGGCGTCATCGCTTCGGACCCCGGCTACGACCTCGACCCCCGCATCCTGCAGTCGCTGCACTCCCCCGCTCGCCTGCGGGTTGGGATCCCGCTGGGCGATGACGACGCGCTTCACACCTGCCGCGATGAGCGCCTCGGTGCATGGACCGGTACGTCCGGTATGGTTGCACGGCTCCAGGGTGACGACGGCGGTTGCACCACGCGCAGCATCCCCGGCGTCGCGCAGCGCCTCGACCTCGGCATGGGCAGTGCCCGCCCCGTGGTGATACCCCTCCCCGACGACCGTGTCGTCACTGACGATGACGCAGCCCACTCGGGGATTGGGGTTGCACCTACTGCTCCCGGGTCCTCGAGCGGCAAGCTCAAGTGCTCGATCCATGGGCCTCGTCCAGTCGGTGCCATCGGTGTCCGCACGGTCCTCTTGGCATAGCTGACGTCGTTTCGCATCGGGCTCGTCCCAGCGTTCACCGTCGTCATCGACGTGGTCACTGTCGAAGTGCGCCATGAGTCCCCCTACGACACCGTGGTTGTCGGCGTTCCGGGGTGTGGCGAGACCCGCCATCAGACGCGCCACAGGTGCGGGCGAATCGTGCCATCACTCGCTGATGGCACGGCATCCGCTGCCAGTGCGGCGTCTCGTGCTTCCTCCCATCCGGACTCTCACCGTCGGTATCGGAGTTTCACCGATTCAACCGCAAGGACGAACCTCGCGGGTCGCGGACTGTCACCGCCGGTTCGGATTTTCACCGACCCCGGAGCACGTGTGCTTGGCAACAAGTATGCCCCTGCGCGGCATGGACGTCCACCACGGGAGAAGAACATGGCTCAGCCCACGCGGCGATTCCACGTGGCGATCTCGGTGGGGCACCCGATCCGGACACACCCATCATGGCAGTTCTGGCACAGAGCAACAGATTTACCACGGGCTGCACAGCGACGGCCTCCTCAGCCCTCGCACATGGCACTGGATGAGAGGTCAGGAGCTGGAGGAAGGAAGTGGGAAGGACCGGGGGCTGACAGGACGAGACAGGAAGGATCAGGGACCGGCAGGATCAGCGGCGTGGCGGCCGATCCACCTGGATGGTCGGTTCGTCCTCCTCGCCCCAGGCAGTGTCGTCGGATACCTCCGTGTCCTCTGGGCTCACCGGGGCGTCGGTCGCCCCCGGACGCGGAATGGAGATGGAGTGCGAGCTGGTCCCCGTGGCATGGGCAGAGGCATTCTCACCAGCGCACTCGGAGTCATCGCCTGCTCGGTGAACCCGACGTGTCTCATCCTCGCTGGCCGCGTGGTTGCGGTTAGCGGAGAATCGGCCCATCTGGACTGTTTCCTGATCCTCCTCGGCCACCTGGTCATCCGATCCGTCCCGTGTACCGGAATGCGTCTCCTGCCTTCGCAGCCACGAGGGTAGGTGGCGGAACCATCCTCGCCACGAACCGACGGTATGGGCATGCTCAGTTGACTCCAGAGCCTCGGATGGCTCCAGAGCCTCGGGCTCGTGATCGCTCCGGTTCGGATCCTCAGGGCCCTGACCCTCCTCATCACGTTTCGCCCCATCGGCCTCCCCCTGCCGACCCGGACCGTGATCCGTGGGCTCCATCGTGTCCTGGTCGGCCTCGTCCAGCTCCGCAGGTTCGATCCATGCAGCCTGGGCATCGCTGATCCGATGGTTGCTCGGATCGTGGTGCCACCGCCATGACCCGATGGCGAACCCCGTGATGGCACCACTCGCCCCCAGGAGACCGACGCAGTGGGCCAGGAACTGCATGAGGTTCGGGCCCAGTCGAACGAGATTCCCGGTACCCAACGATCCGGTCGAGAGCACGGCAAGCACGCAGAGCACCAGCCCAGCTCCAACTCCCGTCGCCAGGCCGTGCCGAGTGGTCGTCCCGTACGCCTCGTCGCGTCCCCGGAGGACGAACACCGCTCCCACCACGGCTGAGAGGATCGGGGCAAGCATCCACAGCGTCCACCAGGTCATCGCCTGGTTCGACTGGGGGGTTGCCGCCAGGATCGGGATGGCAGGCACCACCGTCACATGTGTGACGAGCGCCGAGGTCACGGTTCCCGATCCCAGGAACACCCCCACCCCCAGCGACCACGCCAGTGCCCAGACGACGATGACGGGCAACCAGGCGACATGTATGAGAATCATGCCGACACCATCTGCGCCGCGGGCCCCCAGCGCCGATTCCATGTCCAGGAAGGTCTGGGCATGGACCACGAGGGCAACCCCCAGCAGCAGGGCGGCGAGGGCAAGGCATGCGATCACGGTGACGCCGATTCCGAGAACCACGTCACGGACGCGGGGGGCCACGCGATCCAAGGGGTTGCGTCGAGCGCCCCAGCACGCTCCGAGAAGTCCGCAGAACGTCCCGACGAGCAATGCAGCGATGATGAGCCGCAACCAGGACCCGGGACCGACCCAGGCGCCGACACCGGTGGCCACCGCCACATGCACCGTTGCCGCCAGGGCAGCGAGTTCACCGACATTGCGCCGGACGACTCGCTGGTGCCGGGCCCGCAGGCTTGCTGACATCGAGCGCGCCGCGCGACGTACCACGGCGGTCTCGGAGACGATCATGACGAGGGTGAGCCCCAGCGGGATCACGGCCACATGGATGCCCACCAGGTCGTGCGGAACGCCTTGGGCAGTGAGCCAGAGCTTCCCAGCTCCCACGAGCACCTCGGTGAACCCGCTTCGACCCGTCCTCATCCATGCCGGGGTGATGAGACCGGCCAGCACCGCCCACTGTCCGACGAGCACCAACAGCACTCCGACAATCGTCGTCACCGGCCAGGGCCACCGCACCGAGTCAGGCTCCTTGGCCGACGTCGTCGATGACGACACCGCAAGGTCCACCCGGGGCTCCCGGCGGGGATCCGAGCCAGAGCGATGACCTGTCGTCGCAGACTTTCGTGAACCATCTGCCGATACGGACTCACGTGACCTGGGCATTGTGGACTTCCTTCCTGGTCTGGTCCGACGACGACATGTTCAGCACTCCATACAAACATGTAAACTCACCGGGTAAACGTTGCTGCAACCATCGATTTCGGAGGCGTACAGGAGTGAGCGACGAAGTGAACAACCGGCCACGCCGCGCACTTTCCTCCGAGGATTTTCCTGCCGGCAGCACACGCCGGTTCGCTGACAGTGACGATAGCCTAGCCGAGTCTGGCAAGGCAGACTCCGCACCACGTGGGCGCGGCGCTCGTCGAGCCCGACGAGGCTTCTTCACAGACGACGCCACCGCGAAATCCGAATCCGCCGAGACGTCTGGGAGCATCGACCGCCACGCTGCATTCCGTCAACACGGCGATCCCCAGACCGGCATCATCCCCCGTGTGACGTTCAATGACCCCGAGTCGGCCTCGGAGATCACCGACACCCGCTCCCTCACGACGACGGCGCTGGAGGCCGCAGCAGCGGCACACCGCACCAGCTCCCGACACGACACCTCGAGCAGACGTGCCAGCACGGACCCGCTGCGCACCGATTCGGATCAGCAGAAGCGTTCCGAGCCCAACCGCGCCTCGAAAGGCCCCCGTCACAGCGACGACAACGATCATCACACCGACCGCAGTGCAGCCAAGGTCTCTGACGGCACGAGCCATGAGGACGACGAGCTGATCGTCGGCGGGCACAAGATCAACTGGTGGCTCTGGGCGCTGGTGGGGCTGCTCGTCCTGACCATCGTCTTCACGGGGATCGCCCTGGTGCACCACAAGAACAGGGATCAGCAACCAGCACCCGGTGTGACAGGCACATCCACGTCCAGCCAGTCGTCACGTACGGTGACGCGTCTGTCCGACAAGGGGCTTCTCACCGCCGAGGACGCCAAGAACATCACCGATGACACATGGACGGTGGCATCGACGACGGACAAGGTCTCCGCCAGCGACTCCAACGCCATCTCGTGTGTGGTGCGAGACACCAATCATCCTCGCTCGGTGAGCACCTGGCAACGAGCCCTGTCCACGAATTCGAAAACGGCCACTGCCGCACTGCACCGCATCGACTCCTATGCCAACGACGCTGCCGCCCAGGCTGCCTATCAGGCCGAGCTGGCCTCACTGGCCTCGTGTTCCTCGGTGCCAGCACACATCGTTTCCGCGGCCACCTTCCAGCACTTGGGGGATCAGTCGCAGTCGGTGACGATCGCCTACCAAGGCGTGAAGTCGCAGTACCGCACCGTCGTGCTCATGAGGATGGGTACGGTCATCGAGGCTCTGGACGTGGCAAACGTCGACTCGGCGGTCCCGGCGGCGAAGGTCGGCAAGGCGTTGGCCGCAGCAGCGACCAAGTCCTGCAGCCTCAGCGGTGGCACCTGTCCGACAGATGCGGTGGAAACGGCCGATGCCGTACCTCCAGTCGCCGGTGACGCTGGCTGGCTCATCACCTCGGACCTGCCTCGCATCACCCCGGACGCCGGGGAGTGGTCGACCACTCCCATCGGATCGGTGACGACGAAGGGAACCCAGTGCGAAGGCGTCACTCTGGCGACGTTCTCCGGTCCGACGGCAAGGAATCAGCGCACCTACCTGCTCTACCAGGACTCCGCTGCCCCACAGGGCTTCGGTGTGGACGAGGTGAATCTCACCTTCAAGGACTCCTCGGCAGCCAGCGCCTCCGCCAAGAAGATTGGCGACTCCATCTCCCGGTGTTCCAAGAACCTGAGCACCGCCAAGGTCTCCGACGCCAAGGAGGTCAAGGGTCCGGGAGCCAATGGCAAGGCAGTGTCCGGTCGCACCTTCACCATCACCGCTGACGCGGGATCAGGCAAGGAGATTCGTTACCAGGTGGCCATTGCCTCGGTGAACAACAAGGTGACCTACCTGCTGGCCAACACCACCAAGGCATTCGGATTCCCCGCCGACGAGTGGGCCAAGCTCGGTCTGCGTGCTGCCCAGCGAGCCAGTCAGGTGCGTTGAGCGGACCCTGAACTGGCTCTACGGCAAGAACCGAACACGGGCGGGGCCTGGGCGAACGCTGACGGACGCCCCACGCTGCAAGCGTTGAACGGACGGTCTCGCACGGCGAACGCTGACGCACGACCCTGCACAGCAAGTGCTAAACGATCCCCCGCACGGCGAACGTTGAACAATCCTGCTGTGACGGGCCATGCCCACTCATGCGGCTCTCCGCCGCCCGGGATCCGGGAGAAACCTGCCAAGTGCCAGGCACGAGACACTCGCGTTCCCAGCTGTTCCGCAGCCGGGGGCACCATGTGAGGTGCCCCTGAGTCAAGTGGTCTTGAACCAGCCACCCAGCCAACATGCTCACCGAGAGTTCTCGGGGAGGATCCAGGGGGACCCATTGCCTCGAACACGACGAAGGGGCAGGACACAGATGTTCATCCGTGCCCCGCCCCCTGGCGGATCAGTCGACGAGTTGTCTCACTTCTTGAGCGACGCCATCGCCTCGTGAGCCAGCTTGGCGGTCTCGGTCGGCGTCTTGCCGACGCGCACGCCAGCAGCCTCCAAGGCCTCCTTCTTGGCAGCAGCGGTGCCCGAGGAGCCCGAGACGATGGCGCCGGCGTGACCCATCGTCTTGCCCTTCGGGGCGGTGAAGCCGGCGATGTAGCCGACGACCGGCTTGGTGACGTGCTCACTGATGTACTTGGCGGCACGCTCCTCGGCGTCGCCACCGATCTCGCCGATCATGACGATGACGTCGGTCTCGGGATCCTCCTCGAAGTACTTCAGCGCGTCGATGTGCGTGGTGCCGATGACCGGGTCACCACCGATGCCGATGGCCGTGGAGATGCCGAGGTCACGCACCTCGTACATGAGCTGGTAGGTGAGGGTTCCGGACTTGGAGACCAGACCCACCCGTCCCGGTCCGGTGATGTCGGCGGGGACGATGCCGGCATTGGACTTGCCGGGACTGATGATGCCCGGGCAGTTCGGTCCGATGATGCGAGTCTTGCCGGACCGCTGGGCAGCCGTGAAGAACTCTGCCGTGTCCTTGACGGGCACCCCCTCGGTGATGCACACCACCAACGGAATCTCGGCCTCGATGGACTCCATGACGGCACTCTTGGTGAACTTGGCCGGCACGAAGATCACCGACACATTGGCGCCGGTGGCGACCATGGCCTCCTTGACGGTGCCGAACACCGGCACGCTGACGCCGTCACGGAACTCGACCTTCTGGCCCGCCTTGCGAGGGTTGGTGCCACCCACGATCTGCGACCCGGAGTCGATCATGCGTTGGGTGTGCTTCATGCCCTCAGAGCCGGTCATGCCCTGAACGATGATCTTGGCGTTCTCATCCAGAATGATGGCCACGATCAGGCCTCCTTCGATGCGAGCTCGGCGGCCTTGCGGGCGGCCTCGTCCATGGTCTCGACCATGGTCACGAGCGGGTGGTTGTATTCGGACAGGATGGCGCGGCCCTCCTCGACGGCATTGCCGTCCAGACGTACGACGAGCGGCTTGGACGCCTGGTCACCGAGCTTCTCCAAGGCACCCTTGACGCCCTTGGCCACCTGGTCGCAGGCGGTGATGCCACCGAAGATGTTGACGAAGACGCTGCGCACCTGCGGGTCGGAGAGGATGACGTCCAGGCCATTGGCCATGACCTCGGCAGAGGCACCGCCGCCGATGTCGAGGAAGTTGGCTGGCTTGGGCGAGCCGGGGAACTCCTCACCGGCGTAGGCGGTGACGTCCAGGGTGCTCATGACCAGACCGGCACCGTTCCCGATGACACCGACGTTGCCGTCGAGCTTGACGTAGTTGAGCCCAAGCTCCTTGGCACGCAGCTCCAACGGGTCGGTGGTGGCTCGGTCGACGAGAGCGGCGTGGTCCGGCTGGCGGAACGAGGCGTTGTCGTCGACGGTCATCTTGGCGTCGATGGCCAGGACCTTGCCGTCCTTGGTCTTGATGAGCGGGTTGACCTCGACGAGAGTGGCGTCCTCGTCGCGGTAGGTCTCCCACAACTTGACGATGGCCGGGACGATGGCTGCATGCTCCTCGGCCGGGAACCCGGCCTCGGTGAGGATCGTGCCGGCCACGGCCTCATCGATCCCCTCGATCGGGTCGACGGGCACCTTGGCCAGGGCCTCGGGGCGCTCCTTGGCCAAGGTCTCGATGTCCATACCACCCTCACGGGAGCACATGACAAGGTAACGACGCTCGCTGCGATCCAGCAGGATCGAGAAGTAGTACTCCTCGGCGATATCGGCACCCTCGGCGATCATCACCTTGTGCACGGTGTGACCCTTGATGTCCATGCCAAGGATCTTCTCGGCGTGCTGGGCGGCCTCCTCGGGCGACTTGGCGATCTTCACACCGCCAGCCTTGCCACGGCCACCGATCTTCACCTGGGCCTTGACAGCGACAACGGAAGTACCGAGTTCAGCTGCGGCCTGGGATGCTTGCTCCGGATTCTCTGCCACGATCCCGCGAAGCACCGGAACTCCGTGCTTCTCGAACAAGTCGCGGGCTTGGTATTCATACAGGTCCACAATCTCTCCACTCTGCGAGGTGGCCCACCGCTCTCCGGTAGGTCTTTGCCGGACAACAGGAACCGTACAGCAGGTCGTCGCCCGACGTCTGGCAGTAGCCTATCGTCATCGAGAACAAACGTGCATTCTTGTTCCTGAATTTCCTGACGTACGTGTAGCGCATCGGCAGTCGTTGCCCCCTGCCGTGAACCCGTACGTGGATCCGTGCGGTGACCACCTGATCCACCTGACACCCTGCGAGCCCCCGGAGGGAACCTTGCGGCCCTCAATCAAGGAATGTCCAGCCAAGCACGTCCCACCAGTCGGGAGAAGTGACCGCTCTCATTGTGGGCTTTCCTGAGAGATGATAAGTTTTCTCAGAAATGAAAGAAGCCATCTCCGGCGAGTCCGGCTAGACTTTGGCAACGACAGGTTCATGGCACAGCGGCGGCCGGGCGTCCACGACGCACGCCTCCCAGGAGCAGAGGGAGTCCAGTGAAGATCGCACCAACACATTGGCGTGAGAAGTCACAGCAGAACACCCACCTGCCAAGCACTCCCAGGGGCGGGGGTGCCGCACAGAGTCACACCCCGTTCACCGATCAACACGGCGACCATCCGCATGCCCGTCGTGGGATCGCCGCCGTGGCCGTCGCAGCACTGGGGCTCATCTCCGTCGGGGGAATCTGGATCAACAGCTCGGCACACTCCTCGGTGACCAATGCCAACTCCATGATGGTGGACACCACTCGACCCGACGACTCCAAGGCCATCCCGGAACCACAGGCAGCTGGTGCCCGCCCAGGCAGCGTCTCCGACGACAAGTCCCTCACCAACCCCACGGCACACACCAAGGACGGCGGACTGGCCGCCCTCGACGGACATGGTTCAACCGTCTCCCGCAGCGCAGTGCGCACTGAGCTGGATCGTGCGATGAACCGTTCCATGTCCGCTCAACGCCATGAATCGATGACACATTCCACCAAGGACGTCATGGGCAGTGCCACCGAGGTCTCCGAGAAGGTGCGCGCCGACGAGTTGGACGCCGCCATCAAGGACGTCCGAGCCAATGCCGCCAAGATCGCTGCCGAGAAGAAGGCCGCCGAGAAGCGGATGCGTGAGGAAGCCGCACGACAGAAACAGCAACAGGCCGCCGACAAGTCCGAGACTTCGGCCACGGATGGCAAGAAGGCCGATGACGACGCCGCCACCTCTGTCGCCACCAGTGGCGGTGCCACCACCCCCATCCCCGCCGGCATGTACCACATCGGTGCCCGGTTCGGCGAGGTCGGGTCATGGGCCCGCTACCACACCGGCACGGATTTCGTCGCTTCCTGCGGCACGCCCGTTGTTGCCGCAACCTCCGGGATCGTCGGTCAACCAACCGGCGGCAGCTGGGCCGGGAACAACATCGTCATCCACCACGCCAACGGTGGGTCCACCCTGCATGCCCACCTGTCATCGGTGGACGTGCATCCCGGCCAGGCCGTCAAGGCAGGCCAGCACATCGGGGCCGTCGGGGAGACCGGGCGCGCCTTCGGATGTCATCTGCACTACGAGTACTATCCCGCTGGCACCACCCCCGGAGACGTCTACTCCGCCAAGGACGCCTTGGGATTCCTGCGGGGCCTGGGCGCCAAGCTGTGACGGTCCACCTGTGACGATCCGTGGATCGCACCCCCTGAACCGAAACTCCTCGCTACCGAATTGGCACGAGGGCTTCTTTCTGCCCTCGCAGCTCCTCGAGCCTCGTGACGTGGATTCAGAGCTTCTCGATCGGGGCGAACTTCAGGGCCAGGCGTTTGACGCCCACGGAACCGAAATCGACGTCGGCCTTGGCATTCGCGCCGTGCCCTGAGGTCGCTGTGACGGTTCCCAGACCCCACTTGGTGTGCAACACCTTGTCACCGACCTGCAGTGACAGTTCCGGCCTGCCCAGACCATGCGCAGCCCCCTTGCCGGAGCCAATCGACCAGCCCCCATCATCACGCGCTCCCCCACGATTGGAGCGATGAGCGGCACCGGCACCGAATCCCCCGTCGGAGAGCCGGTCTCGGGACCTCCGGGTGGTCTCACCAGCCTGGGCCTGCCAACCCGCGGCATCCACCACACGCTCCCAGGTGAAGAGTCGCTCCGGAATCTCATCGACGAATCGACTTTCCGGGTTGTATCGGGGCGATCCCCACATGGTACGCACCACGGCACGGGAGATGAACAGTTGCTTGCGGGCTCTGGTGATTCCCACGTAGGCCAGTCGTCGTTCCTCCTGCAGCTGTGTGGGATCGGCAAGGGACTGCTCGTGCGGGAACAGGCCGTCCTCGAAACCGGTGAGGAACACGGTGTCGAATTCCAACCCCTTGGCCGTGTGCAGGGTCATGAGGGTGACGACGCCATCCCCTTCGGCCGGGATCTGATCGGCATCGGCGACCAGGCTGATCTGCTCCAGGAAGGCCGGCAGGGAATCGTCACCGTCAAGGACGAGATCATCCACATCACCAGCAGCGGCGTCCTCATCGGGCACGTCGGCAGTGTGGGCCCGCGCAACGAATTCCTCGGCCACCGAGACCAGCTCGACGAGGTTCTCCAGACGAGTCTCGTCCTGGGGATCCTTGGAGTTCTCCAACTCGACGGTGTAGCCGGACTCCTTGAGGATCGAGGCAGTGATCTCGTCTGCTCGTGCTCCTTGATCCATCATCGCCCGATGTCGGGCCATGAGCTCTGCGAACGCTCGGACCTGGTTTGCGGAACGGGTGGCCAGGCCGTCGATCTCGTCCACCCGCTCGATGGCCTCACTGAACGAGATGCGACGGGCAGTGGCGAAGAGTTCCAGAGCAGCTTCGGCACGAGCTCCGATACCTCGTCTGGGAACGTTGAGGATGCGACGTACCGAGACGTCGTCGGCTTTGTTGGCAATGGCCCGCAGGTACGAGACGGCGTCTCGCACCTCCTTGCGTTCGTAGAACCGCACTCCGCCAACCACGCGGTAGGGCAGACCGGTGCGGATGAACACGTCCTCCAGGGCGCGGGACTGGGCGTTGGTGCGGTAGAACACCGCGACCTCACCATAGCTGGTACGTCCCTGGTCAACGAGATCGTCGATGCGTCCGGCGATCCAGGAAGCCTCGTCATGCTCGGTGTCGGCAACGTACCCAGTGATCGCCGCACCGTCACCCTGGTCGGTCCACAGGTTCTTCGCCGGACGTCCGGTGTTCTTCTGGATGAGGGAGTTCGCAGCCGCGAGAATGTTCTGGGTGGAGCGATAGTTCTGCTCCAGGAGAATCGTTCGGGCCCCTGGAAAATCCTTCTCGAAATCAAGAATGTTACGAATCGTGGCACCGCGAAATGCATAGATCGACTGGTCCGAGTCGCCCACCACCATGAGTTCGGGGGGAGCCACGTGACGCCTCGCATCCTCCTCAGACCCACTGGCGTGCTCCGGTTCATCGGCACACAGGGCACGAATCATCTGGTACTGGGCGGTGTTGGTGTCCTGGTACTCGTCGACGAGGACGTGCCGGAAGCGGCGTCGGTAATGTTCCCGCACCTCGGGGAACTGACGCAGCAGGATGACCGTCTTCATGATGAGATCGTCGAAGTCGAGTGCATTGGCATCGTGGAGACGACGCTGATACTCCGTATAGAATGACGCGTAGAGTTCATCGTTCCCGGTCTGCGCCGCTTCCGCCGCCTCAGATGGGGTCGTGAGTTCGTTCTTCTGGTTCGAGATCCAGTTGAGGATGGTACGCGGCTTGAATTTCTTTGGATCGACATTGGAATCTCGCGCAACCAGGGAAATGAGTCGTTTGGCGTCGGTGTCGTCATAGATGGAGAAATTCCGCGACAGTCCCAACTTGTCGGCGTCCGAACGCAGGATACGCACCGCGCTGGAGTGGAAGGTGGACACCCACATGGCTCGAGCACGGTTCCCGACGAGGTCCACCACCCGCCCCTTCATCTCGGCAGCGGCCTTGTTGGTGAAGGTGATGGCAAGGATCGACCCCGGGTGCACCCCACGCTGAGTGACCAGGTGGGCGATCCGACGAGTGAGCACCCGCGTCTTGCCGGAACCAGCACCAGCGACGACGAGCACCGGCGAACCCGAGTGCAACACGGCTTCCCGCTGGGGTGGGTTGAGGTCGTCCAGGAGTTCATGGGCATCCACTGCTCGACCCATGCCAGTACGTGCCACGTCGGAGGGCAGCATCCCCGGATCGACAGGACGATCAGCATCGACAGGGCGATCGGCCCCATATCGATTAGCTCTGTACCGATCCAGCCCATCCCGCCCCGGACCTGACTGGTCGCCCCCGGGATGGGCCGACTCCGCAGAGGGCCGGGGGGCGAAGAAGGCAGACAGATCAGGCTCACTCATGGTCAGTAACTCTATGCGCAAGGGTGAGACAATTCAGTACCGCGGAATGCGCCCTCCAGACGGACACACCCGCCAGTCCCAGCTGTCCTCCCGCACGGATGTGACCGCAGAAATCAGGGCGTGGACATCATCACCGACCACATTCCGCAGAGCCTCGGACGAGGTGAGAGTTCTCACCACGGCATGAGGACCGCACATCGACGCAGGACGCAGCGTGGCGTCTCATTCATGCCATCATGCCGACTCGGGCGGGTTGACATCGTCGACACTGCCCCATAATCTGCCATCAAGGTCTTGAGTTCCGGCGACAAGCCACGGCTTGCCGGACGGCAACCCCTCGCGAGAGCAGGGTGCCCCGTGTGACGACCTGGTTGTGTCAGGAAGGCATGACAAGCGCGACAGTGCTCAAGAGCACCTCATACACAGGAGCAGGAACCATGGCAGCGATCCTTCGCCACCTCGCAGACGCCCACCAGTGCGCCGTCGAGATGTCCGCCATGATGATGCGCCCGTCACGAATGACCGGCACCCGCTGAACGGATACATCGTCGTCCACTCCAGCGGGACCACGGAGCCAGCGGCCAGATCGTCACTTTGACGCCCCCGTCGAGATGTCCTCGATGGCCCGGTGCGTCGATTATGGCCTGAGTTCATGAGGACGATACCGAGTCGAAGCATCCGACCCACGCACAATCCTCGTCTCACTTCACGCCTCATTCGTCGTCATTGTCCGGATCGATCCGGGACGCACCAGGCACATCATTTCAGGAGCATCACCATGACCACCGCCCAGCCACTCCCCGACAAGCCCAACAATCGCCCGTCCAAGGGCGTCGTCATTGGCGTCATCGTCGTCGCCATCGCGCTCATCGCCGGCATCATCACCTGGACGACGAAGGGCAGGTCCAATGCCGACGAGTCCGCCAACCCCACAGTGAGGATCGGTACCACCGAGGCAGGCGCCTCATTCTGGCCCATCTACAAGAAGAAGGCCGCCGAGCAGGGCATCAACATCGAGCCCATCACCTTCAACGACTACAATCAGCCCAACCGGGCACTGGCGCAGAAACAGCTGGATCTCAACTACTTCCAGCACATCTTCTTCCTCACCAACTACAACGTCGAGAACAACGACAGCCTCATCCCGCTGGAGGCCACCTACATCGTCCCGCTCGGGCTGCACTCCAAGACCCACGACAAGCTCTCCCAGATCACTTCGGGCGGCAACATCGCGATCCCCAATGACGCCACCAACCAAGGACGCGCCCTGCTGCTACTGCAGTCGGCAGGTCTCATCAAGCTCAACGATGGTGGCTCCCCCCTGTCGACTCCCGCCGACATCGATGCCTCGGCCTCCAAGGTCAAGGTGACCCCGGTGGATGCCGCACAGACCGTCACCTCGCTGCCCTCGGTGGACGGCGCCGTCATCAACAACAACTTCGCCAACGACGCCGGCATCGACCCCAAGGCTGCACTGTTCGCCGACTCTGCCAAGTCGGACAACGCTGCTCCCTACATCAACGTCTTCGCCGCCCGCCCCGAGGACAAGAACAACGAGACGCTGCTCAAGGCCATCAAGATCTGGCACGACCCCGAGGTTGCCAAGGCCGTCCTCAAGGACTCCAACAACTCCGCGGTGCTCGTGAAAGATCGCAGCCAGGCCGAACTGCAGCACATCACGGACGGCCTGCAGGCCGACATCAAGAAAGCCAGGAAGTGACTCCTTGACGGCACCGATCCACCATCGGTGCCGTCACCACGTCTGCCCACCCACCTTGGCGCGTCCGGGAAACCACGAGCAGGAACTGCCCCCGGACTCGCCCCAGTTGGAGAAGAATCCATGACTGCCGCACACGACGTACACATCAGATTTGACCACGTGTCGAAGATCTTCCAGACCCGTTCGGGCACTGTTCAGGCTCTTGAGGACATCAGCCTGGACATCGGTCGCGCAACGATCTCGGCAGTCATCGGCCACTCCGGAGCCGGCAAGTCCACCCTGGTGCGACTCATCAATGGCCTGGAGCACCCTTCCTCCGGTTCGGTGATCGTCAACGGAACCGACATCTCCGGCCTGACGGAGAAGAAACTACGCCCCCTGCGTGCCGACATAGGGATGGTGTTCCAGCAGTTCAACCTCTTCAACTCCCGCACCATCTACGACAACGTCGCCTACCCCCTCAAGCTCGCTGGCTGGAAGAAGGCCGACGAGAAGGCCAGGGTCACCGAGCTGCTCAACTTCGTCGGGCTCATCGACAAGGCCTGGGTACATCCTGACCAGCTCTCCGGTGGTCAGAAGCAACGGGTGGGCATTGCACGCGCCCTGGCCACTCGCCCATCCATCCTGTTGGCAGACGAGTCCACCTCTGCCTTGGACCCCGAGACGACTGCCGACGTGCTGCAGCTGCTGCAGGAGGTCAACGAGCAAATGGGGGTGACGATCGTCGTCATCACCCATGAGATGGAGGTCGTGCGCAGCATCGCCCAGAACGTGGCGGTACTCGATCACGGCCACCTGGTGGAGACCGGAACCACTGGTGAGATCTTCGCCCAACCACAGTCCGAGACCACCCGCCGATTCGTCTCGACGATCGTGGGACAACATCCCACCGAGCAGCAGGCCGCGAGACTGCGCGAGGAGAATCCCGGCGCGAGGCTGGTCGACGTCACCTCCGTGGATGGCGCAGTGTTCGGCACAACCCTGGCCAAACTGGCCGACAGCGTGAGCTTCAAGATCGTCCACGGTGGCGTCATCGAGACTCGCGACGGCGCCCTGGGCAATTACACCGTTGCCCTCACCGGCCCCGACGACGATGTTGCCAGGGCCACCGACGAACTCTCGGCGATCAGCCACACAGCACGCTCCAACCCCGCACAGGAGGCTGACATCCATGACTGACTGGACCTACCTCAAACCGATCTACCTCGAGTCCATCGGTCAGACCCTCTTCATGGCCCTGGTGACCCTGCTCATCGGCGGACTCCTCGGTCTGGTGCTGGGCATCTTTCTTTACGCGACGCGTCGCAACGGTGTGCTGGCCAACCGCCCGGTGAACCTCGTGCTCAACGTCATCGTCAACATCATCCGTCCGATCCCGTTCATCATCTTCATGACGGCGATCGCCCCGCTCACCCTCAAGGTCATCGGCACCACGATCGGTGTGCAGGCAGCCACCTTCCCGCTGTGCATCGCCGCCACCTTCGCCATGAGCCGTATCGTCGAGCAGAATCTCGTGACGGTGGACCCCGGGGTCGTCGAGGCAGCTCGTTCCATGGGAACCGGACCGTGGCGCATCCTCTTCGACGTCGTCGTACGAGAGGCGTTGGGGCCGCTCATCCTGGGCTACACCTACGTACTCATCGCCATTGTCGACATGACGGCAATTGCCGGTGCCATTGGTGGTGGCGGTCTGGGTCAGTTCGCCATCACCTACGGCTACCAGAAGTTCGACTGGTCGGTGACCCTGGTTGCCGTCGTCACGATCATCATCCTCGTGCAGTTCGCACAATTCCTGGGCAACTGGTTGGCTCGCCGAGCCCTGCGTCGGTGAGAACCCGGGCGGGGTGGTGTCGGTGACGGCTGGTCACCGACACCACCCACCGGCGCCACTGCCACTGTGGCAATACTTCGACAGGACGCAGTCCTCACCCACCGATCCACATCCTGATGCCCCTTTTTTCAGCGCGGGGCAGGATATTCCCGTTCGCTCATTGTTGGTGCAATTTTGCGCCACCGAAGAAATACCTATCCTAACAGTGGCAACAAAGCTGCTGTCTTGATCTGAGCCAAGTATGGTAATACGCATGGGAATCATTGCATGGATCGTCCTCGGACTCATTGCCGGAGCAATCGCCAAAGCCATCATGCCCGGAGAGCAGGGAGGCGGATGGTTCGCCACCCTCATCCTCGGTGTTGTCGGCGCCATGCTCGGCGGCTTCATCGGCAAGGCCATCTTCCACGTTCAGCTCGACAGGTTCTGGAGCCTCAAGACGTGGCTGCTGTCCATCGTCGGCTCGCTCATCGTGCTGTGGATCTACGGGGCCATCACCAAGAAGAAGGCTTCCTGACACAGCTCTGATCCTTGACCGCAGAACCGGTGACCAGACCTTTCTGGTCACCGGTTCTCATGCTGTCCGACTGTCCGACCGGAATCACCTGGGCACCTCCTGTTGCCGCAATGCGCAGCAGATGTCCCCCTCGACACACGGGTATCATGAATGCTGATACTGCAGCCGCATTGGAAGGAATGCACGCCCATGGGCAAACTTGTCAGGAGCACCAGTAACAAGATGGTCGGCGGGGTGTGCGCCGGGATCGCCGACACCTACGGCTATGACGTCACCCTGGTGCGGATCATCACTGCTGCTCTGGTGCTGTTCGCCGGTGCCGGACCAATTCTCTACCTCATCGCCTGGATGATCATGCCGTCCGACGAGAACGTGTCCCCACGAAACCAGTGGAACAACCAGCAGTGGAGCAACGGGACCGCCAACCCCAACGTCTTCGATCCCTATCAGGATCATCGCTGATCCACACCCACGAATACGCCGACATGGTTGGGCCCCTGTCACACGGCAGGGGCCCAACCTTCATCACTGGCCCAGGTGGTTTCTGTCGTCACCGATTCGGGCGGTGACAGGGGTTGGGTAGAAACAGGGGGTTACTCCACCGACCGGTCACTCCCACTCGATCGTCGCCGGCGGCTTGCTGGTCACGTCGAGGACGACGCGGTTGATCTGCGGGCAGGCGTTGGTGATACCGGTTGAGATACGCTCCAGGACGTCGTAAGGCACCCGCGCCCAGTCGGCGGTCATGGCGTCCTCACTGGTGATCGGGCGCAGGACGATCGGTGAACCGTAGGTACGGCCGTCACCCTGCACCCCGACGGAGTGGACGTCGGCCAGCAGGACCACGGGACACTGCCAGATGTCACGGTCCAGGCCAGCAGCCGTGAGTTCCTCACGGGCAATGGCGTCGGCGGTGCGCAACAGTTCCAGCCGATCCTTTGTCACCTCACCGATGATGCGGATGGCCAGCCCCGGCCCGGGGAACGGCTGCCGCCAGACGATCTGTTCGGGCAGACCGAGCTCCAGGCCCACAGCGCGCACCTCGTCCTTGAACAGGGTGCGCAATGGCTCCACCAACGAGAACTGCAGGTCCTCGGGAAGCCCACCGACATTGTGATGGCTCTTGATGTTGGCAGCCCCCTCACCGCCGCCGGACTCGACGACGTCGGGGTACAGGGTGCCCTGGACGAGGAAGTCGATCGGTTCGTCGTCGTTGAGACGACGGGCGACGTCCTCAAAGGTACGAATGAACTCGCGCCCAATGATCTTGCGCTTGCGCTCAGGCTCACTCACCCCGTCCAGAGCGGTGAGGAACCTCTCCTCCTCGTCGGCGACGACGAGTTCGGCACCGGTGGAGGCGACGAACTCGTTCTTCACCTGGTCGGCCTCCCCCTGGCGCAGCAGTCCATGGTCGACGAAGACGCAGGTGAGCTGGTCACCGACGGCTCGCTGCACCAACGCGGCGGCCACGGCGGAGTCGACGCCGCCGGAAAGCCCGCAGATGACCCGTCGATCCCCCACCTGTTCCCGGATCCTGGCCACCTGCTCATCCACGATGTTGGCGGCAGTCCAGTCGGCACGGCACCCTGCGACGTCGCGGAGGAAGTGCTCCAGGACGTCCTGGCCGGACTCGCTGTGGTGCACCTCGGGGTGCCACTGCACACCAACGAGTTTGCGGTCAAGGTTCTCGAAGGCAGCCACCGGGGCCCCAGCGGTGCTGGCCAGCACCCGGAAGCCCTCGGGGGCGCGGGTCACCGAGTCGCCGTGGCTCATCCACACATTGATGCTGTGTGGAATCTGGGCGAGCAGACATCCGGAGTCGTCGATGGTCAGACTGGTGCGTCCGTACTCGGAGGTTCCGGTGTGGGCCACCTCGCCGCCGAGTCCCTGGGCCATGAGCTGGAAACCGTAGCAGATGCCCATCACCGGCACCCCGGCCGTGAAGAGGGCAGCATCCACGCTCGGGGCGTTGTCGGCGTACACCGAGGAAGGTCCGCCGGAGAGGATCACCGCCGTGGGGTTCTTGGCGAGCATGTCGTCCACCGGCATGGTGTGCGGGACGATCTCGGAATACACCGACGCCTCACGAACGCGTCGGGCGATGAGCTGGGAGTACTGGGCGCCGTAGTCGACGACGAGCACGAGGTCGTGGGGTTGTTCCATATCGCGAATTGTATGGGGTGACGGCCGTTTGCTCACATTCCCCCTCGCCATGGGCACACGCTCGCGGGAGACACACTCGTGGCGACGCAGGCTCGCGGGACGGACGTAATGTTCCTTCTCGATGAATGCCGTATAAGGTTCGTGTGGGCGAAGGCCTGCCCATGACCTGCCAATTCGTCAGCCGACCTCGTCATCCCATTGCAGCGATGCCCGGAAGGACCCAGGTGATCCAGTGACCAACCGACTCGAGCCCATCAGACGCGTTCTCAGTCGTCTGTCCGAAGACCTCGACGCAGCCATGCGCGAGGATCCGGCAGCCACCTCCAAGGTTCTGGTGGCACTGAGCTACCAAGGTGTCCATGCCATCTGGGCACATCGCGTGGCCCATGCCATCTGGGTGCGATACCCCCTGCTGCGTCCCCTGGCCCGGATCATGTCGCAGGTGAGCCGGGGCATCACCGGAATCGAGATCCATCCCGGGGCGACGATCGGTCGGCGCTTCTTCATCGATCACGGCATGGGAGTCGTCATCGGCGAGACGGCGGTCGTGGGCGACGACGTGCTCATGTACCACCAGGTGACCCTGGGGGGACGCTCCCGTGGCCAGGTCAAGCGCCACCCGACGATCGGCGACCGGGTGCTGTTGGGTGCCGGAGCCAAGATCATCGGCAACATCACGGTGGGCGACGACGCCAGGATCGGGGCCAACGCCCTGGTCGTCAAGGACGTGCCTCCGGGCACCGTCGTCGTGGGGTCACCTGCGGTGCACAAGGGTGACGTCGTCGCCTGAGGGCACTTTCAGCGCACGACCAGCTCGATGCGCTGGAACTCCTTGACGTCGGAGTAGCCGGTGGTCGCCATGGCCTGACGCAGACCACCGACAAGGTTCATCGTCCCGTCGGGAATGTGCGAGGGGCCCGTGACGACCTCCTCCAGGGTTCCGACGGTGTCGAAGTGCACCCGCTCACCACGCGGCAGGGAGCCGTGCCAGGCCTCGGCACCCCAGTGCCAGCCCTTGCCGGGGGCCTCGGTGGCGCGGGCCAGCGGGGAACCGACCATGACGGCGTCGGCACCGCAGGCAATGGCCTTGGCGATGTCGCCGGATCGTCCTACCGAACCGTCGGCGATGAGGTGGACGTAGCGACCGCCCGACTCGTCCATGTAGTCACGACGCGCCTCCGCCACGTCGGCGATGGCCGAGGCCATCGGCACCTCGACGCCCAGCACCTGACGGGTGGTGTGTGCTGCGCCGCCACCGAAGCCGACCAGCACCCCAGCTGCACCGGTACGCATGAGGTGCAGGGCCGTCTGGTAGGAGGCACAGCCACCGACGATGACCGGCACGTCCAGCTCGTAGATGAACTTTCGCAGGTCGAGCACGTCGGGGCTGTCGGAGACGTGCTCGGCGGAGACCGTCGTGCCGCGGATGACGAAGAAGTCCACCCCCGACGCGACGACGGTGTCGGCGAACCGAGCCGTGTTCTTGGGTGAGAGGGCGGCGGCGACCGGGACGTCCGCCGCGCGGATCTCACCGATGCGGGCCTTGATGAGTTCGGGTTTGATGGGCTCGGAGTAGATCTCCTGCATGCGGCGGGTGGTGCGTACGTCGTCGCCCATCTCGGCAAGCTCGTCGAACAGCGGCTGTGGGTCCTCGTAGCGGGTCCACAGGCCCTCGAGGTTGAGCACCCCCAGTCCACCCAGTTTCCCGAACTCGATGACGGTGCTCGGACTCATCACCGAGTCCATCGGGGCGGCCATGATCGGGAAGTCGAAGGTGAGGGCGTCGATCTTCCAGTCCAGGTTCACCCGGTCCGTGTCGCGAGTGCGGCGGGATGGCACGATCGCGATGTCGTCGAGTCCGTATGCGTGCGTGGCGCGTTTGCTTCGTTCGAAGTCGTACATGATTCCTCTGCTTGCCGGGCCCCTCGGTGGAGGCCATGTTGCTGATCGTTCTCGGTCAGGTCTTGTGGGGCGTCACCGTCTGGCGTGCGCACCTCACCGTCCGGAGTAGTTGGGGGCCTCTGCGGTCATCTGGATGTCGTGCGGATGAGACTCACGCAGCCCCGCCGAGGTGATGCGCACGAAGTGTCCGTTGCGGTGCAGGTCGTCGACCGTCTCCGATCCGGTGTAGAACATCGCCTGGCGCAGACCGCCGACCAGCTGGTAGACGACCGAACCCAGCGGACCACGGTAGGCCACCTGGCCCTCGATGCCCTCCGGGACGATCTTGTCGTTGCTGGTGACGTCTCCCTGGAAGTAGCGATCCTTGGAGTACGACAGTTTCTCACCGCGCGCCGACATGGCTCCCAACGAGCCCATGCCCCGATAGCTCTTGTACTGCTTGCCATTGATGAAGACGAGTTCCCCGGGGGACTCCTCGCACCCGGCGAGCAGCGATCCGAGCATCACCGAGTCGGCACCGGCCACCAGGGCCTTGGCGATGTCACCGGAGTACTGCAGGCCACCGTCACCAATGACCGGCACGCCGAACTCACGTGCGGCACGTGCTGCCTGGGCGATGGCCGTCACCTGGGGCACACCCACTCCGGCGACCACGCGAGTGGTGCAGATGGAGCCCGGCCCGATGCCGACCTTGATGCCGTCGGCGCCGGCCTCGCACAGGGCCTTGGTTCCTGCGTAGGTGGCGACGTTGCCACCGATGATGTCCACCCCCTTGGCGGCCGGGTCACTCTTGAGACGGTGGATCATGTCGAGTTCCCCCTGGGTGTGGCCATGGGCGGTGTCGACGACGATGAGGTCGATGCCCTCCTCGATGAGGGCCATGGCCCGCTCGAAGGAGGTGCCGAAGAAGCCGATGGCGGCGCCCACCCGCAACCTCCCCTGGGAGTCACGAGTGGCCTTGGGGTACTGGTCGGACTTGACGAAGTCCTTGAGGGTGAACAGGCCCTTGAGACGGCCATCGGCGTCCACCAGGGGAAGTTTCTCGATCTTGTGGGCGGCCAGCAGCTTGAGGGCATCCGAGGGGGCGGTGCCGACCGGTGCGGTGACGAGTGGAGCATGGGTCATGACCTCACTCACCGGTTTGGACATGTCATCCTCGAAACGCATGTCGCGGTTGGTGATGATGCCGACGAGCCGCGTGCGGTCGTCCACCACGGGCACCCCGGAGATCCGGTACTTGTGGCACAGCTCCTCGGCATCGGCCATGGTGGCCTCCGGTGAGATGGTGATCGGCTCGTCGACCATGCCGGCCTCCGAGCGCTTCACCTGATCGACCATCTGGGCCTGCTCCTCGATGGACATGTTGCGGTGCAGGATTCCCAAGCCACCCTCACGAGCCATGGCGATGGCCATCCGGGTCTCGGTGACGGTGTCCATCGCTGCACTGACCAGCGGGATGGCAAGACTGATGTTGCGCGACAGTCGAGTCCCGGTGTCGGCATGGGACGGCACGACGTTGCTCTCCTCGGGCTGGAGGAGGACATCGTCGAAGGTGAGTGCCAGAGGTGCAAGTTCGTCGGATGAGACGCGATCACTCATGAACAACAGCAGCCTTTCATGTGGACGTGGTGCACACAGCGCACGGTGCGAGGACGGCGGAGAACGTCTCAATCCTAGTCCCCCACGCGCGCACCCACCTTCCAGACGAGGAACGCGCCGAGGACGGCGATCGGCAGGGCGAGGAACGGGGAGCAGAACCACTGCAGGAAGCTCAGTGCCGTGGCGGTGAGGATGACGGTCACCGTCATCTCCCAACGGCGGCTCGACAGCTCCATCAGAGCGACGATGGCCACCAGAGCCACGAGATACCACGGCTGCAGGGCGACGGAGCAGACCAGGTAGACAGCCAGTATCGCGGCCTGGAATCGCAGTGGATCCCCGGCACGCGAATCGGTGGGCCCCCATTGGACCCAGCACCACATGATCCCGATACCGGTGAGGCTCAGACTCACCGCCGTGGCGACTGGAGTCATCTGCTGCACCGACACCCCGGCCCAGCCCAGCATCTGGACGACGAGGGCGATGGGGGCGTCACTCGTCACACTCACCGGATTTCCCCCGGAGGGATTGAGCCACCCCAGCCCCAGACCGGCGATGCCGGACACTGCCGCGAAGACGCCGACACCGCACATGGCTGCCACCGCCAGGAAAGCAACGAGTCGTGCCCAGCTGGCCGGTCGCGCAGCACGACCGCCCGCTGCACCAGGTGACGTGCTGGCGTGAGCCGAGGACTTCCGGGCCGAAGCCGCGGACCGGGCAGCCCCAGGTCGGGCAGCGCGTGATCGCGATGTGGCCGCTCGCGGCGCACCTCTGCGGGATCTGCCATCCCCTGGTCGGCCCCTGCGCTGCCGTGCCTCCTCGCCCTGCGATCCGTCCCCAGGAGCGAGGGCATTGCACAGTTGGGCCCAGATGACGGCCACGACGCCGAGGCCGAAGAGCACACCGGGCTGCTTGACGGTACCGGCCAGGCCGACAAGGCCCCCGCCACCGATGGCAGCCCACCAGTACTGACCACGCCGCGCCAACGTCCAGGCCACCACCAGGGCCCACACCCCGATCGCCGCCTGCATCCCGTCGTTGTGCACCCCGCCGACGACCTGCAGGACTGTCAACGGGTTGACGACCGCCACCCAGAAGGCACGGTGCTCGTCCACCCCAGCGAGCCGGGCCACTCGTGTGACGGCCATGCCCAGAAGGATCAGCGCTGCCACCGCCACCATGCGCAGCGTGATGATCGTGGCAAGGGGACGTCCGCCAGACAATGCCACTGCCCCGGCCTGGCCCCACAACGATCCGGGTGGGTAGACGGCGGTGCTGCCCCTCCAGTGCGAGTCGACCAGGGCGCCGAGGTCGCCAGCCCTGCCCTGCGGCACCTCATAGGGATTGAACCCATTGGCCAGCA
>OJLB01000239.1_pt1 | contig 31530 bp, 31 predicted proteins | sample 1596861 | NCBI WGS metagenome assembly OJLB01 (sample SAMEA3904681, study PRJEB24821) | metagenome | biome: Builtin; feature: hospital; material: surface | place: USA | collected 2013-06-06
CACGTAAGGAGTCGTCGGCAGCGTCAGATGTGTATAAGAGACAGATAAAAGGTCGTCTGAAAAAGTTTTTCAGACGACCTTTTATTATTTACCGAACTCTTTTAATCGGACAATTCCGCTTTCGATTCTTTATCTGCTTTCGCCGACCAATAAGATGCGAGCAGCGAGCCGGAAATGTTGTGCCACACGCTGAACAGCGCACTGGGTACGGCGACGACAGGGGCTGCGGCAAAATGCGCGGCCGCCAATGCCGCACCCAAACCGGAATTCTGCATACCGACTTCGATGGCGAGCGTTTTTTGCGCATCGTAAGGCAGCTTGCAGATTTTGGCTGCGAAAAAGCCGAGCAGGTAGCCGATGGCGTTGTGCAACACCACAACACCAAAAATCAACAGCCCGCTTTCAATGATTTTGCCTTTGCTCGCGCCGACGACCGCACCGATGATCAACACAATGGCAACCACAGAAACCAAAGGCAAGGCAGCGGCAGCGCGTTCGGTCTGTTTACGGAACACAGTATGTGCAATCACGCCGAGCGCAATAGGCAGCAACACCATTTGAACAATGGAAACAAACATCGCCTGCGCATTGATGTCGAGCATTTCACCTGCCAAAAGCAGGAAAATAGCGGGCGTCAGCAGCGGAGCCAGCAAGGTGGAAGCCGACGTAACTGCAACGGACAAAGCAACGTTGCCGCGCGCCAAAAAAGTCATCACATTGGAAGCCGTACCGCCCGGACAGCAGCCGACCAAAATCACGCCCACAGCAACTTCAGCAGGCAAATTTAACAACTTGACCAAAAAATAGGCAGTCAGCGGCATGATAATAAATTGAGCCGCCACGCCGATAAGGACGGCTTTGGGATGACTGGCGACAATTTTGAAATCTGACGGCGTCAGCGTCAGCCCCATGCCGAACATGATGATGCCCAAAAGCCAAGTAATGTAAGGCAGTACCCACTTGAACAATTCGGGGTCGAAGAAAGCAACGGCGGCGCACAATGCCGCCCAAAATGAGAAGGTTTTGCCGACAAAGTGGCTGATTCGTGCAATAGTGTCCATAAATAGTATGTGCGGTATCGGTTGATAAGATTATTGATTAGGAGAACAGTGAAATTAAACAACACGCAAACATCAAAATCTGTTTGACCGTTGATATTTGTTTCACCCCCACCCGAACGCGAAGCATACACGGCTTTGTAACGGGATGTAAAGAAAAGGTCGTCTGAAAGCGTTTCAGACGACCTTTAAGCCATTCTACCTCACTCAAACAACCTGCCCTGCGCCAGCAACGCCTTCACGGGTGCGAAATCTTGGCGGTGTTCGGGCAGCACGCCGTATTTTTGCAGGGCGGCGAGGTGTTGCGCTGTGCCGTAGCCTTTGTGTTTGTCGAAACCGTATTGCGGATAACGTTCGGCAAGCGCGTACATTTCGGCATCGCGCGCGGTTTTGGCGAGGACGGAGGCGGCGGAGATTTCGATGATTTTGCTGTCGCCCTTGACGACGGCTTCGGCGGAAATGCCCAAATCTTTCGGAACGCGGTTGCCGTCTATCAATACCTTATCCGGCACGACCGCCAAACCCTGGACAGCGCGGGTCATCGCCAGCATGGTGGCGTGCAGGATATTGAGTTCGACGATTTCTTCGGGCGACGCGGAGGCGACGCTCCACACAACGGCTTGTTCTTTGATCAACACCGCCAAAGCATCGCGCTTCTTTTCGCTGAGTTTTTTCGAATCGGTCAGGCCGGGCAGGTCGTAACGTTCGGGCAGGATGACGGCGGCGGCAAAGACGCTGCCGACCAGCGGCCCGCGCCCTGCTTCGTCCACACCTGCAAGGAGGATGGGAGACATATAGTTTCAGTGATACGGTTCGGTTAACGGGAGAGGTCGTCTGAAAAGGATTTCAGACGACCTTTTGAATGATATGGTGGGTTCAAATAAAAATAATGTCGGGTTTACTGCCATTATTTTTATCTGTACGGGGGCAGCGACAGTTTTGCAGGGAACCCAAGCCCACCGCCCTACCCTGTTTTATGCTGTGAAACGGTTTTCACGGGCAAAGCCCACGCTACAAAAAGGGCCTGTCAATTTCGGTGGACATTCATGTCCGACAAGCATATGGCCTATTCACTTAATTTTTGATGCAGTGCCCATTACCCGCCGTCATTCCCGCGCAGGCGGGAATCCAGAAGTTTGAAATGACGGCAATCTCTAATAGTCCTGACAAGTTGAGGACTGGATTCCCGCCCGCGCGTGGTTTTCTGACTTGAATTTACTGCAAAACCATCAGATTCAGTCCGCAGGTCGGGCATGCTCTTTATCAGGCAATAAGTATCAAGGGTCGTCTGAAAGCGTAGAAGAAACGGGTGTAATGGGATTCTCTAAAAGCCTGCTTCGGATAACACGGCTTCAGCCGCCAACGCATCGGTATCTTTCTTCAACAGCAAATGCAGTTCGTGAAAATCCTGTTTCAGCGCGGTGGCGGCTTCGGGGTGGTCGTACCAATAGGCAACGGCGGCGGCGAGCTTTTCCGGTTCGGCATCGTGTTGCAAAAGTTCCGGCACGGCGGCTTTGTCCAACAGGATATTGGGCAGGCCGACATGCGGCACTTTGACTTTGCGTTTCACATAAAAATAGGTCAGCGGCGAAATTTTGTAGCTGATGACCATCGGCCGTTTGCACAAGGCGACTTCGAGGGTGGCGGTGCCGCTGGTTACCAACACGACATCGGCGGCGGTGCAGACGGTATCGGACTGTTTGTCGGTGATGGTAACGGGAATGACGGAAAATTCAGGCTGCGCCAGAATTTCACCGATGCGCCTGCGGGTGGCGGCAGTGGCGGCGGGGAGCAGGAATTGCGCCTGCGGATAGCGTTTGAGCAGCAATAAGGCCGTCTGAAAAAACAAAGGAGCCATATAGTCGATTTCGCTGACACGGCTGCCCGGCAGCAAGGCGAACACGACAGCTTCGTCAGCCACACCCAACTTGGCGCGCGCGGCGGCACAGTCGTCGTCCAGCGGCATGGTTTGCGCCATCGGATGACCGACAAACTCGGCTTTGCCGCCCGCATCAAGGTAAAGCTGCGGCTCCATCGGAAACAGACACAGCACGCGGTTGACCTGATGCACGATTTTGTTCACCCGTTCGCGCCGCCACGCCCACACCGACGGGCTGACATAATGGACAGTGGGGATGCCTGCCTTTTTGAGTTTTTCCGCCACGCCCAGATTGAAATCGGGTGCGTCGATGCCGACAAAGACATCAGGTTTGATGCGGATGAGGTCGTTTACCAACCCTTTGCGGATTTTTAGGATTTCGGGCAGGCGTTTGACCACCTCGACAAAGCCGCGCACCGCCAGTTTTTCCTGGTCGTACAGGCTCTCAAACCCCTCCGCCTTCATGCGTTCGCCGCCGATGCCGATGAATTTCGCATCGGGGCGGCGTTGTTTGATGGCGCGGATAAGGTGTGCGCCGAGCAGGTCGCCGGAGGCTTCGCCGACGCTGATGGCGATAAGTGGGGAATGGTTCATCATCGTTACAGGAAAATAGATTGAGGTCGTCTGAAAAGGTTTTCAGACGACCTTATGGAGATTATTCGGCAGGAATCGGCTCAAATTCGGCAGCGGATTGCGAAAACGGTTCGGCAAAATCGGTTGCCCCGGGTGCATCGCTGTCCACCAATTCGTCGATGTCGATATTGTCGTCCTCGCCTTGCGGTAATGTTCCGCCGGTTTGGCGGCTGCGCACTTTCATGTAGAGGTCGCGGGTGTAGCTGTATTTGTCGATGGCTGCGCCTTCGAGGCTGTCGGTCAGGTCGAGCAGTTCTTTACGGGTGTTGATGGCCTGCAGGCCGATTGTGCCCCAGCGTCCTGCTCTGGTGTGGAAGACGGCGTTTTTAACTGGGTAGACGGTGGTAACGGCGTTGCCAATGGTATCGCGTACGGTAGATGGGCCGAACAGGGGGACAACGAAGTAGTTGCTGTTTTTCCAGCCCCATGAGGCGAAGGTGTCGCCGAGGGTGTTTTTATTGCTGGGTACGCCGCCTGCACCGGCTACGTCGATTAAACCGCCAAGGCCGAAGGTGGTGTTGATGCCGACGCGGACGAGGTCTTCGCTGGCGCGTTTGACGTCAAGGCGCAGAACATTGCTGCCGAAGCTGACGACATCGCGCAGGTTGTTGAAGAAGTTGCTCACGCCGGTGCGGACGGGCTTGGGCGTTATTTTGCGGTAGCCGCGTGCGACGGGGGCGAGGACGTATTGGTCGGCCTTGTCGTTGAATTTGAATACGGCGCGGTTGTAGCCTTCGTAGGGGTCGGCGGGATTGGTTTCGGCAAATGCGGGGGTTGAGGCCATGCCGATGAGGAGTAGGAGTGAAGCGGTGGTTTTTTTCATGGGTTTAACCAGTCTTTGATTTCGTAAAGCTCGGACAGGGTACGCACGGATTCGGGTATGCCTTGCAGGGTGATTTTTCCGTCCGGACGGCGCAGTGCGTCAAGCAGCAGGGACACGCAGGCGGAATCGGCGCGTCCGACGCCGCTCAAATCGACCGCGTGGGTGTCTTTCAGACGACATTGCTGCCTGAAGCGGGTAAAGGCGTCGGCGGTCAAGGTTTTGACGGTAATGTCGCCGCTGATGTGCAGCGTGCCGTCGCGAAGTTCGGTTTGCATGGCTGTCTTGTCAACTTAATCTTGGATGATAAAACCTGAAGGTTATTGTGTGCGAAAGCCATGTCGTCTGAAAACGGACGGCATGGCTTGTCTTTGCATTATTTGCTGCCGTTTTTGGCTTTCAGCTCGGCAATCAGTCCGTCCACGCCTTTTGCTTTGATGGTTTCGCCGAATTGGTTGCGGTACACGGTTACCAAGCTCGCGCCTTCGATGGCGACGTTGTAGGCACGGTATTTGTTGCCGCTTTGGTAGGTGGTAAAGTCCATGTTGACGGGTTTTTGACCGGGTACGCTGACTTCGGCGCGGACGATGATTTCTTTGCCGCCTTTATTGACAACGGGATTGTCTTTGACGTTGACGTTGGCGTTTTTGAATTTCAACATGGTGCCGGAGTAGGTGCGGATCAGCAGGGTTTGAAATTCTTTGGTCAACGCTTGTTTTTGCGTGTCAGACGCGGTACGCCAAGGGTTGCCGACTGCCAGCGCGGTCATGCGTTGGAAATCGAAATAGGGAATCGCATAGGCTTCGGCTTTTTGGCGGGCGGTGTTGGCATCGCCGTTTTTTAAGATGCTCAATACTTGAGTGGCGTTTTGACGGATTTGGTTCACTGCGTCGGCAGGGGCGGCAACCGCCATGCTGATGCTCAAGATGCCGATGCTCAGTGCGCTGATGAAAGAGGTTTTTTTCATGATTAAGTGTCCTAAAAGTATGAATATGATGGTGTACGTTTATTCGGTAGCTTTTGCAGCATCGTCGCCGCCCGCCGCGTTCTTCTCGGCGAAGCTGGTCATGAATTTACCGATCAGGTTTTCCAGAACCATGGCAGAGCTGGTAACGGAAATGGTATCGCCCGCGGCAAGATTTTCGGTGTCGCCGCCTTGTTGCAGTCCGATATATTGTTCGCCCAACAGACCGGAGGTCAGGATTTGCGCGGAAACGTCGCTGCTGAACTGATATTTGCTGTCCAAATCGAGACGGACTTTCGCCTGGTAGGATTTCGGGTCAAGCTCGATGGAGCCGACGCGTCCGACCAATACGCCCGCAGATTTAATCGGCGCGTTTGCCTTCAGGCCGCCGATGTCGCTGAAATCGGCATATACGGTATAAGTTTTGCCGGAATTGCCGAACGCCACGCCGCCCGCCACGCGGAAAGCGAGAAAACCGACCGCTGCCACGCCGAGCAGGACAAACAGTCCGACCCAAAATTCCAATACATTCTTTTTCATTAAAGTTCCTTGAATATCCAATGTTCTTTGTTTCGTTTTCAGACGACCTGTCATTCCGTAAACATCAATGCGGTCAACACAAAGTCAATCGCCAAAATCGTCAGGGCGGACGAAACCACCGTGCGCGTGCTGGCGCGCAAAATGCCTTCGGAGGTCGGTACGCAGTGGAAGCCCTGATGCACGGCAATCAGCGTTACCGCCACGCCGAATGCGGCGGATTTGATCAGACCGTTGATTACATCGTAATGGATCGTGATGTTGTTCTGCATTTGCGACCAGAAAATGCCGCTGTCCAAGCCCAGCCAGGTTACGCCGACCAAATACGCGCCGTAAATGCCCGCGACGTTAAAAATCGAAGCCAAAAGCGGCATGGAAAACACGCCCGCCCAAAAGCGCGGCGCAACCACGCGGGCGACAGGGTTTACCGCCATCACGTTCATCGCCTCGAGCTGTTCGGTCGTTTTCATCAAACCGATTTCGCTGGTCATCGCACCGCCCGCGCTGCTGGCAAACAGAATCGCCGCCAACACGGGACCCAGTTCGCGCAACAGCGAAGCCGCAACCATATAGCCCAAAATATCGGCGGATTTGAATTTCGACAACTGCGTATAGCCCTGCAAACCCAAAACCATGCCGACAAAGAGCCCTGAAACGGCAACAATCAACACCGACAGCACGCCGGCAAAATACACTTGGCGCACGCTCAGGCGCGGACGGACGAAAGCCGTACCGGATTTCGCCAGAATGTTCAGCAGAAACAGCGTAATACTGCCGAGAGATTGAATAAAGCCGAGGGTTTTCGCCCCGACGGAACGGATAAAATTCATAGGTTTCCATTACGGATTAACGGGTTTCAGACGACCTTTTAGGATGATGATGGGTCGTCTGAAAAATAATTTCGGCTTCAGGCAACAACGGTTCAAACATTTCAGACGACGTCTGCAAACCGAAGTCGTCTGAAAACTACCCAAGCAAATCTTGCTGCAACGACGTTTGCGCCGGATAGCGGTATGCTACGGGGCCGTCTGCCAGTCCGCCGACAAACTGGCGCACCCAAGGCGAATCCAGTTCGCGCATTTCCTGCGGCGAGCCGGAGAACATAATTTCTCCGTGTGCCAAGAAAATCACCTGATCAACGATTTCTAAAGATCTTTCAATGTCGTGCGTTACCATAATACTGGTCGAACGCAAAGCCTTGTTGACGCGGCTGATCAAGTGGGCAATCACGCCCAAGGAAATCGGATCGAGACCGGTAAACGGCTCGTCGTACAACATGATTTCGGGGTCGAGCGCAATCGTGCGGGCAAGCGCGACGCGGCGCGACATCCCGCCGGAGAGTTCGGACGGCATCAGGTTTTCCACGCCGCGCAGACCGACCGCGTTCAATTTCAACAAAACCAAATCACGGATCACCGCTTCCGGCAGGCGCGTGAGTTCGCGCATCGGAAAAGCAATATTGTCAAACACCGACAAATCGGTAAACAGCGCGCCATGCTGGAACAACACGCCCATACGGCGGCGGTGTTCATACAACTCGTCAGCCGAAAAGCCCGCCAAATCACGTCCTTCAATCACAACCTTACCCGATTGCGGATGAATCTGACCCGTAATCAGCCGCATCAGCGTGGTTTTGCCGCTGCCCGAACCGCCCATCACGGCGGCGAAGTTTCCTTGGGGAATGCTGAAATTGATATTGTTCAGAATCGGACGGTCGCCATACGCGAAGGCAACGTCTTTCATTTCGATGAAGGGTACGGAACTCATGAAGGGGAAGATAGGGCGGGATGTATTTTAATTACTTGCATTGTAAAGCTTATCAAGGTGTCGGGCAATTTTCAGACGACCTTATCAAGAAAACGTCTGTAAAGAAGCGTGAAAATCATGTGTTTGGCAGGAATTTTAAGACCATTGGAATGGTTAAGGCGTGAATCTTGCAACCTGCTGTCTTCATTTTAGAACGGGGCAAGTTACAGAACTTAATAATCCTAAACATAACGATTTTCGCCGGCGGGGGAAGTTTTAAATTTATGGCAAGATTTTGTAGGCAAAGACACAACATTCTACAAACAAAACTTACATATCGAATAAATTTGTGAAAACCATCCCATCCAAAACAAACCGGCCTGCCTGCAAAACAAAGCTTGTTTCACAGACAGACCGGTTATTTGCCGCGTCAATTAAGCAGCGATTTTTTCGCACTCTTTGATGCAGGCAAGGCAAGACTCATAACATTGTTTGCATTCTGCGTGGTGGCCTGCGTGTTGTTTGCACGCGGCGGCACATTGTTTGCATGCTTCGACGCAGACTTTTGCCAAAGAAGGGATCAACGGAGAGTTTTGGGCGGCAAGGTTTTGCAGCGCGCCGCACAATGCCAGCATTTGGTTGACGCCTGTTGCGCAGTCTTTCATTGAAGTATCGCCTTGGCTCAGCAGTCGGATGCAGTGTGCCAAGCAGATTTGACCTGCTTCAACGCAGTGGGCAGCCGCTTTTCTAGCGGCTTCATAGGTTTTGGACGCAGCAGCAGGAGCAGCGTGAGAATGGCCTTTATGGTCATGATGTCCGTGAGCGCGGGCGAATGAGGCGGCGGCTGCCAAAGAAACGGCTGTACCACCCAAGAATTGACGACGGTTCATACTGTATTTCCTTATATAATCATTGATATGCAGTTAAACATAACGAATCGCTAAAATCGAAGACAGCGGCTCTCTGCGCATCATTGATGTCGTCTGAAATCAGCCGCTTATTCAGATTTTGAGCGGTTACACTACACTTGCCGGCGCAATCCTATCATTCAGCTGTTCGGCAGACAATAGGTCGAAAGTCGAGAATCTACTTAATGAAGTATAAAAAGGCAAAGCCTCCAATATTCCAAACTATAAAAAACCTGCCAACGATGTGGCAGGCTTTTTTAACAGAATGAATTATTTGTCCGAATTATTTTGACGACGCAAAATAGCCGGAATTTCAAAATCGTCTAAAACAGATTGGTTACTGAAATCCGCGGCAGTCAAATTCATTGAGCGGATACCTCTGTTGGTACGAACCAAGCCATCCACATTACCAGCTTGCGCAGACTGAGCGGCTTCGGTATTTCCGCTAACCAATTTTTGTGTACGGACTGCCGCACGCATTTGGTTTTCGCTGCCGTTTTCTTTCAGACCGGTCGCAATAATGGTTACGCGGATAGCGTCTTCGCCCATATTGTCATCTTCGGCAGTACCGTACTTGCATTCAGCTTCAGGATGTGCATTCTCGTTAACCACTTTCATGATTTCACGATATTCGGACATTTTCAGGCAATCCGGAGCGGTAGTGATATTCACCAATACGCCGCGCGCGCCATCCAAAGTCACATTATCCAACAAAGGGCTGGAAATCGCTTGTTCGGTTGCCAAACGGGCGCGGTCAATGCCTTGAGCAAAACCGGAACCCATCATCGCGATACCTTTGATGCCCATTACGTTTTTAACGTCGGCGAAGTCAAGGTTGATGAAACCGGGACGGGTAACCACTTCGGAAATACCGGCTACAGCATCGCGCAGGACGTTGTCCGCTGCACGGAACGCTTCACGCATGGTCACGTCTTCGCCCAATGCAGTCATCAATTTGTCGTTCGGGATGATAATCAATGAATCGACTTGACCTTTGAGCTGTTCCAGACCTTCTTGAGCGATGTGTACGCGTTTGCCTTCGTAGCCGAACGGACGGGTAACGACCGCAACGGTCAGAATACCCATTTCTTTGGCAATCTCGGCAACCACAGGAGCCGCACCGGTACCGGTACCGCCACCCATACCGGTGGTGATGAACAACATATTCGCGCCGCGAATAGCATCTTCGATGGCTTCGCGATCTTCTTGTGCAGCAGCACGACCGATTTCAGGATTGGCACCTGCACCCAAACCACGGGTAAGATTGGTACCCAATTGGATGCGTTTTGCCGCATTATTTTTACCTAAAGATTGCGCATCAGTATTGGCACTAATAAATTCAACACCTTGGATGATGTTGGCAATCATGTTGTTAATAGCGTTGCAACCGCCGCCACCCAAGCCGATTACTTTAATGACCGCAGGGCTTGCGGCTGATTCAGCTACGTCGTAAACAAATTCCATTCAAATGACTCCTGCGCGCCCTGCATCGAGGACGGTCCAAAAATTAGATATTATCCGTATTATATAAGAAGTCTTCAGACACTGGCAAAATACTTCTTATTCATTCACCATTACCGTTATTTTTTTACTACATTTTTTAACGAAAGCATACAGGTTCTTAATTGTTGCAAGTAGTTTCATTCCGACAACGACTCATTTTCCCTGTAAGCAAAGTAACGGAACAATCAGAAATTGTCTTTAACGAATTTCATCAGTTTTGCCCACAGACTGATTTTTTCAGTCTGATCATGAACCACAATCGCACCAGTCACCGGCGCGCCGTCTTCCTCGCCTCTTGCCGCCTGCAAAAGACCGATAGCGGTTGAGTAGCGCGGATTGCGGATGCGTTCGGATACGCCGCCCATTTCTTGAGGTACGCCGATGCGTGCAGGCAGACCGAACACTTCTTCGGCAAGCTCAACAATACCGGTCAGCATAGATGCGCCGCCGGTCAGAACGATACCTGACGTGAGGACTTCTTCAGGGAAGCCGGAACGGCGCAATTCGTTAAGGGTCAGCTCTAAGATTTCTTCGACGCGCGGACCGATGACGCTTGCCAAAACACGGCGGGAAATCTGACGGGGCTGGCGGTCGCCGACGCTGGGAACTTCAACCATTTCGTCCAAGCCGTCCATATCGGGAATCGCCACGCCGTAGTGGATTTTGATGTATTCGGCAGCGCTGTGCGGGGTGCGCAGTGCTTGTGCCAAGTCTTTGGTAATCAAATCGCCCGCTACGGGAATCACGGCAGTATGGCGGATGGCGCCGTTGGTATAAACGGCAATATCGGTCGTACCGCCGCCGATGTCGATGACGCATACGCCCAAATCTTTTTCGTCTTCAGTCAAAACAGCCTGACCGCTCGCTAAAGGCTGAAGCATGATTTGGTCCATTTGCAAACCGCAACGATGGATACATTTTTGGATGTTTTGCAGGGCGGTATTGGCACCGGTAATAATATGTACGCGGGTATCGAGTCGGACGCCGCTCATACCGATAGGTTCTTTGACGCCGGGCTGGTTGTCGATGATGTATTCTTGCACCACGGTATGCAGGATATTATGATCCGGCGGGATGTTGATGGCTTTGGCGGTTTCGATGGCGCGGTCGATGTCGGCTTGCGAAACTTCGCCGTCTTTGATTTTGACAACCCCTTGCGAATTCAAGCTGCGGATATGGTTACCCGCGATACCGGTCGTAACGTGGCTGATTTTGGTGTCCGCCATCAATTCGGCTTCATTGACTGCCTGCTGAATGGCTTGGGCCGTCGCGTCAATGTTGGTTACCATGCCTGCTTTAAGGCCGCGAGACGGTGCCTGTCCGAGTCCGACGATGTGGATTTCGTTGTCGTCTTGTACTTCGCCAATCAGGGCGATGACTTTGGATGTGCCGATATCGAGGGCACTGATATATTTACCTTGTTGTTCCATTATATTTGCTCGTTATTTCGCTGGAGTTATAACTATTTGTCTGTATTGGCAATAGTTTGCTTCACGCCGTTTGCTTGGCTTTAGTCGTCTGAAACACTTTCAGACGGCATCTCTGATGTGTAACGCACGGAAAATCCGTCTTTATACCGCATATCAACGTAGGATAACCGATTTTGATTTTTACGCAACAGCGTCGGCCAAATTTCGGCGAAAAGTTGTAAGCGTTTGATTTCGTTTTCCCTTCCCAGCCTTACGGTAATCCCGTTATCCAAGACCACCAACCAGGCGGAGCGCGGCGTATAAATCAGCTCTTTAATCGCCAGATTTTGCCGGCGGAGGATGCCGGAAAATTCTTCGTAGTGTTTGACCATGTCTTTGCCCGTACCCGGCTGTCCTTCAAAGACAGGCAGCTTGGCTTTAAGCTGGGCGTCAAACACATTGCCTTTGGAATCGACCAAACCGCCGCTGCGCCAATGGGCGACAGGCACGCGCTCGGTCAAATGGATTTCGACGGTATCGGGAAAGCGGCGGCGCACCATGGCGGAATCCACCCATGGCAGCTTTTGAAAGGCTGCCTGAATACCGTCCAAATCGGCACGGAAAATATTGCTGTGCGTGTGCTGTTGAGCGGCGCGCTGAAGTTCCTTCCCGTCCGAATAGGTCAGTTTGCCCTGTATGGACACTTGTTTGACGGGAAAATGATTGGAGTTGTATAGCCAGGCTATGCAGGTGCCGATGAGCAGCAATGCCATCAGCAGCAACAGCCAGCGGGTCAGCCGACCCAGTGCGCTTGCGTCATCCCACATGTGCGGTTTTCAGAATTTCAATGCATAAATCGGCAAAATCCACGCCGGTATGGGCGGCGGATTTCGGTACTAAACTGTGGCTCGTCATGCCGGGCAACGTGTTGATTTCCAAGAGGTAAAGTTTACCGTCGGTATCTTTGAGGAAATCGACGCGCACGCAGCCCTCTGCCCCGATTGCCTGCGCTCCGCGGACTGCCAGGGAACGCATCAGGTTTTCTTCAGCCTCGCTCAAGTCTTCGGACGGACATTGATAAACAGTGTCGTCGCGGTTGTATTTGGCTTCGTAGTCGTAAAACTCGGTCGCGGGGATGATGTGTATGCTGGGTAGGCCTTTGCCGTTCAACACGGGGCAGGAATATTCGCCGCCGCCGATAAATCGCTCGGCAATGATTTCGCCTTGAAGGTGTTTCAATTCTTCGTAAACGCTTTTCAGACGACCTTTTTCTTTCACTTTCACAACGCCGACGCTGCTGCCCTCCGCTGCCGGTTTAACAAACATAGGCAAGCCGAGTTGTTGTTCGACGGCATCGAAATCGGAATCTTCGTGCAAAACGGCAAACTCGGGAACGGGCAGCCCCAAGGCTTGCCAAATCAGTTTGCAGCGGTATTTGTCCATGCCGATGGCAGAAGCGGCGACACCGCTGCCGGTATAAGGAATGCCCAACAATTCCAACGCGCCCTGAACGGCACCGTCTTCGCCGTAAGTACCGTGGAGGATATTAAAAGCAGTTTGGAAACCTTGGGTTTTCAATTCCGCCAAGGGCGTTTCTTTAGGGTCGAAGGCGTGTGCGTCTATGCCTTTGCTTTTTAAGGCATTCAAAATGGCGGCACCGCTATCCAGCGAAATTTCGCGTTCGCTGGAAAAGCCGCCCATCAATACGGCTACTTTGCCAAAATTCTGCATTGTTTTTGTTCTTTCTTGATTACTTCATTTTTTGATACAGGTCGTCTGAAAACGAATCGGGTTTTCAGACGACCTTAATCTTGCTTCCCCACCCGATGGGACATCGCTTCATCGGGCAGCTATCGCGGCATCACGATAAAATTTCCGCCTCAGGCTTTTTTCGACAACTCCAGCATCGCGGCAGGAACGCGGTTGATGCTGCCCGCACCCATATTCAACACGATGTCGCCGTCCTGTAAAACGTTCAACAGCATTTCAGGCAAGTCGGCGACGTTTTCGCAGTAAATCGGCTCGAGTTTGCCCAATACGCGGATGGCGCGGGCAAGGGCGCGGGAGTCGGCGGCGGCAATCGGCTCTTCACCGGCAGCATAAACTTCAGTCAACACCAGCGCGTCAACGGTATTGAGGACTTTGGTGAAGTCTTCGAACAAATCGCGCGTGCGGGTATAGCGGTGCGGCTGGAAGGCAAGCACCAAACGTTTTTCCGGATACGCGCCGCGTGCGGCGGAGAGGGTCGCCGCCATTTCGACGGGATGGTGTCCGTAATCATCCACCAAAAGCGCGGTTCCGCCGTTGGGCAGCTTGATTTCGCCGTATTTTTGGAAGCGGCGACCAACTCCTTCGAAACCGAGCAAGCCGCGCTGAATCGCTTCGACGGATGCGCCGACTTCCAGCGCCACGCCGATGGCTGCCAAGGCATTGAGGACATTGTGTCTGCCGGGCATGTTCAACACAACTTCAAACGGCGCTTGTTCAGATCCTTTCATTTGGACATGAACGGTAAATTTCATTTGCGCGCCGACGCTTTCGATGTCGGTCGCGTAAATATCGGCGGTATCGTCCAAGCCGTAAGTGGCGTAAGGTTTGCTCACTTTGGGCAAAATCGCACGGACATGTTCGCTGTCGATACACAAAAACGCTTTACCGTAGAACGGCATACGGTGGATAAAATCAACAAACGCCTGATGCAGTTTTTCGACGCTGTGTCCGTAGGTATCCATGTGGTCTTCGTCGATATTGGTGACGACGGACATAATCGGGGTCAGATGCAGGAAGGACGCATCGGACTCGTCGGCTTCGGCGACGATGTATTCGCCTTTGCCCAAACGGGCGTTGGTACCTGCAGCATTGAGTTTGCCGCCGATAACGAAAGTGGGGTCGAGACCAGCCGCACCGAGAATGGAAGCGGTCAGACTGGTGGTCGTGGTTTTGCCGTGCGTACCGGCGATGGCGATGCCGTCACGGAAGCGCATCAGTTCCGCCAGCATCAGGGCGCGGGGAATGACGGGGATTTGCTGCTCCAGCGCAGCGACGACTTCGGGATTGTCTTTTTTGACGGCGGTAGAGGTAACGACGACATCCGCGCCATTGACATGTTCGGCAGTATGACCGGGATAAACTTGAATACCCAAGCTGCTCAAATGCTCGGTAACCGCATTTCGCGCCTGATCCGAACCGGAAACTTTAAAGCCCAAATTGTGTAAGACTTCGGCGATACCGCTCATGCCGACGCCGCCGATACCGACAAAATGGATGTTGGTGACTCGATTTTTCATCATGATGTTGCGTTCCGGTGGATTTTCGATGCGTAAAGGCGTTATTTTAAAGGGCTATCCGCTTCTGCGCCATAGTTTTCTTGTAAATTAAAGATGTTTTGGCATACAGGATTTCACATTGGTTGCAATATGGGTAAAAAAGAGGCTTCGCTTAGCAGCAAATCTCTGCTTTTTCGCCCATTTCTAAACTCAACTTCAGCCACCAAAACACCAGCAAAAACATAACATAAGGTCGTCTGAAAACCGTTTTCAGACGACCTCATGCTTATCAACTGGATGGCACTTGTATCCTCATCAAGCGCATATCCAGTTTGCGCCGTCCCCACGCGGTCGCATATAAAAGGCGCAAAAGCCACGGATAACGCGGTTTACAGACGCTGCTCAAGCTGGCTTCTTCAATAATTTCCACACCCGGTATCAGCCGTCGGATGTCGTCCGTTCCGCTTATCGCCCAACGGAACTCGGGCGGTTTGTCCATTTTGCCAAGTGCGTCGTGGCGTTTACTTTGTCCGATGTAGGCTTTGGGAATGGTGTCGATGGCGAGTTGCGCGTGCGGTAGGCGGCGGGCAACCTGTTTGAAAAAGTCCTGCACCTGCGTTTCTTCAAAATACATCAACACGCCTTCGATGACGAGCAACACGGGTTTGCCGTGCGCGGCGACGGTGTTCATCCATGTTTCGTCGAACATGGACGCGCCCAGATAATGATTGTCCGATTCGGGCAGCAGCATGCGCCGCACTTCAATCACTTCCGGCAAATCCAAATCATACCAATCGGTAATGCGCGGCTTGCCCAAACGTTCGTAACGCGCATCCAGCCCCGCGCCGATTTGCACGACGACGGCGTCGGGATGTTCGGCGATAAAGTGCCGGGTCATATCGTCCAACAGCTTCGCCCGCCCGCAACAGCCGACCTGCGATGCTTTGACTTTGGCAAACTTGCTGAAGTCGTAGTCAATCTTATCCAACATCCGCACGGCTTCGTCATCGCGCAAAAGCGGCTGCGCCCTACCCTGCTCCACAGCCTTCGCCCACAGGGGAATCAGCATGGTACTGGACAGGGCGGAAACGGTTTCGGGAGAGATTTTTGCAGACATGGCAGCCTCCAATGAGAGAGATTCCTATTTACATCATACTCCCGCACAATAAGGCTGCCAAGTTGCAAAAAGGTCGTCTGAAACCTGTTTTTGGGTTTTCAGACGACCTCTGTTTCGTTCATCACATCATGTCATCATGCCGTACACGCGATGGCGGCTTCCGCCACATCGTCCGCGCTGTGCGGCAAAGCCAGCGTGCGGGCATTTTCTGCCCATTTGAGGCATTTTTCCCGGTTTAAACCACCGAGGATTTCGGCGAGTTTTTCCGCTGTCAACTGACTTTGCGGCAACAGCAATCCCGCCTCCGCCTGCACCATAAAACGCGCATTGGCAGTTTGGTGGTCATCGACGGCGTAAGGATACGGCACCAGCAGCGCGCCCAGCCCTGCTGCCGTCAACTCGGCAATCGTCAGCGCGCCGGCACGACAAATCACCAAGTCTGCATCGCGGTAGGCGGACACCATGTCGGTAATAAATTCCACGCATTCGGCTTTCACGCCCAGCGCGTCGTAATCCGCCTGCAAGCTGCCCAGTTTGCCTCGACCCGATTGGTGATACATCTGCGGGCGCGCATCGTCGGGCAGCAAAGCCAAAGCCTGCGGTACGGTTTTGTTCAAAACGTCTGCACCCAAACTGCCGCCGACCACTAAGATTTTCAGACGACCTTCACGCCCTTGGAAGCGTTCGGCAGGCTCAGGCAGGTTGGCAATATCCGCGCGGACGGGGTTGCCGACCAAACCGCCTTCGTGACTGAACGCTTTCGGAAAAGCGTATAACACCCGCTTCGCCCAGCGCGAGAGTTGGCGGTTGGACAAACCTGCCACGGCGTTTTGCTCGTGAATCACAATCGGCACGCCGCACAGCTTCGCCGCTAAGCCGCCGGGGAAGGTAACGAAGCCGCCGAAACCGATGACGCACTCGACGCGGTGTTTGCGGATAATCCGCTGCGCTTCGCGGACGGTTTTATACAAAGTAAACGGCAGCATCAGCTTACGTTTGATACCGTTGCCGCGCACGCCTTTAATCGCCAGCGTTTCGAGCAGGATGTCGTATTGCGGCACGATGCGCTCTTCCATCGAGCCTTCGCTGCCCAGCCAAATCACATGATGGCCGCGCGCGCGCAATGAATCCGCCACCGCCAGCGCAGGGAAAATATGGCCGCCGGTACCGCCCGCCATCAACATGAAAGTTTTACCGCCCATGATTTACTCCACTTGGTAACCGCGCATTTTTTTGCGGTTTTCATAATCGACGCGCAACAACAAAGTGATGCACACCAGCATGACCACAACCGCCGAACCGCCGTAAGACATCAACGGCAACGGCAGCCCCTTGGTCGGCAAAATGCCGATGTTGACGCCGATATTGAAGAAACTTTGAATACCTATCCAAACACCGATGCCGTTGGCGACATACGCGCCGAACGTCAAATCCAAATCGCGCGCCTGCCGTCCGATGGAAAAGGCGCGGACGACCAGCCAAACATAGCAAGCAACCAAAATACACATACCCAAAAAGCCGAATTCCTCGCCGATAACGGCAAAGATAAAGTCAGTATGCGCCTCGGGCAGGTAGAAACGCTTTTCCAAACTCGCGCCCAAACCCTGACCGAACCATTCGCCGCGCGCAATCGCCATCAACGAATGCGTCAACTGGTAGCCTTTGCCCAAAGGGTCCGCCCACGGATTCAAAAACGCCGACACGCGCGCCATGCGGTAAGGCGCAAGCATAATCGCCGCTGTCATGAATGAAGCCAGAATCATCCCCATCATGATGAAATACTTGGCAGGGAAACCCGCCAAAAACACCATAGCCATCGTAACGCCGACAATGACGACGAACGAACCGAAGTCGGGCTGGAACATAATCAACACCAAACCCGCGGCAATCAGCCCGCCCGGAAACATAATCTTCTTCACGCTCTGCAACACTTCCGCCTTGCGCGTGAACAGGCTGGACAAATACAAAACGACGGCAAGCTTGAACAACTCCGTCGGCTGGATATTGACCGGTCCCGCGTGAATCCAGCGGGTTGCCCCGTTAATCTCCCGCCCCAAAAACAAAACCAGCAGCAGCAAAAGCCCCGAGAAGCCGAAATACCAGGGCATAAGCTTTTTCCAAGTGTTCATGCTGATAAAAGACAGGCCGATGCACACAGAAACACCGACCGCGACAAACAAAGCCTGCTTGCCGACAAAAGAAAACTGCGTACCACCCTCCGCCGCCGCGTAAGCAATCGAAGCGGAATAAATCATCACCAGGCTGAACACGGTCATCAACACCGTCATCCACAAAAGCGATGTATCGAATTTCTGACCGCTGCGGGAAATCGGGCGGTCTAGAATTTTGGAAAGACTAATCATGAACAAACATCCGTTACGGAACAAACGTTTCAGACGACCTTTTGGATATACGGGTCGTCTGAAAAATAGCGTGAATCAGAAAAACGTCATTCTAAAGGTTTCTTGGCAAAGCAACAATTCAGATTCTTTAAAGACATTCGGATTCCGGCGTTTTGTGCGCCCTCCCCTACCGTTTGATACCAAAAAAAGGTCGTCTGAAAACGTTTTGAGTTTTCAGACGACCTCATCTCAATCTTTTCTTCGGGCAAACAGACCGCTTTTTATCCAATGCAAACCCTAAACCGCCTGCGGTATTTCCGCCCACGGCTGTATCTGTTCCAATTGCGCGGCGAGGCCAAGCAGCGTGTCTTCGCGCCCGTGTGCGGCGGCGAACTGGGTGCCGACGGGCAGCCCGTTATGCCGGTAAAGCGGCACGCTCATGGCGGGATTGCCGCTCATGTTCAGCGGCGACGTATAGCCGACGTATTGCAGCGCGGCGGCGGCTTCTTTTTCCAAAAACGGGTTGTTTTTCAACAGAAAACCCAAGCGCAGCGTGCCAAACAGCAGGCGCATGGCTTTTTGTGCGGCGGGCGGCGGCATCATCTCGCCGATTTTCGGCGTGGTGCGCGGGCAGACGGGCGTCATCAACACGTCGTAGCGCGTAAAAAATGCTTTGGCGGCACGTTCCTGCGCCAGTATCACGTCGCGCGCCCATGCCATTTCGCCCGCGCTGATTTGCCGACCCTGCACAATCATTGCCCACGTTGTCGGCTCAAGCAGGCAGTGCGGCAGTTTTTGTCCGGTTTCGTATTGATATTGGTAGAACAGTTTTGCCGTTTCGCCCATGACGATGATGCGGGCGGCGCGGTTGAGCTGTTCGGGTGGCGCAAAATCGGGCGTGGCTTCTTCCAATTCGTGTCCCGCATCTTGCATCAGTTTCAAACTATGGGCGAACGCGGCTTCCGTGCCTTCGTCGTTGCCGCCGCCAAACCATGCCTTTTTCCAAAAAGCGATTTTCAGACGACCTGTTTCTTGTTTCAGGCTGCCTGCAAAACCGCTTTCGGGCGGCGGCGGGCAGGCATACAGGGCGCGCTCTTGGGTTCGGGCGGCGATGTCCAGCAAAACCGCGCTGTCGCGCACGCTGCGGGTCAAGACATGGTCGCATACCAAACCTTGCCATGCCTCCGATGCGTTCGGCGCGTAACTGCTGCGGCCGCGCGTGGGTTTCAGCCCGAACACGCCGCAGTTGTGCGCGGGTACACGGATGGAACCGCCGCCGTCGCTGCCGTGCGCTGCAGGTACGACGCCCGAAGCCACTGCCGCCGCTGCGCCGCCGCTGCTGCCGCCTGCGGTGTAATCCAAATGCCACGGATTGCGCGTGATGCCGTAAATTTCAGTTTCAGTAACGGCATACGCGCCCCATTCGGGCGTGGTGGTTTTGCCGAACACGCGCAGCCCCGCATCGAGATAGGCTTGGGTCAAATCGCTGTTTTGCTTGGCAATGTAATGCTGCATCATGCGCGAACCCGACCATGTCGGCGCGCCTTCCCAATCCGCCAGCAGGTCTTTGAGCAAAAACGGCACGCCCGCCAGCGGCGTATCGGCATTTTCAGACGACCCCTGCCACGCCGCCGCGCGTTCGCGCAAATCGTGCGCCAATAGATTGAGCTTGGGATTGACTTCGTCCAAGCGGCTTAAAGCAGCCTGCAACACTTCATCGGCGGACACTTCTTTTTTGCGGATCAGCTCTGCCAAACCGACGGCATCGTAACGGATGTAGTCTTGAAAATTCATGGGTTTTCCTTTCGGATTGATCAACACACGTTTTGTCGGTCAGGCATGGCTGCCCGCCGCCTCGCCGTTTGCCCGCATAGGCAAATTTTAAGAAACAGTCACACCGGATAAAGGAAAAGAACAAGTTTGCCGCTGCTGTAAAAAGGTCGTCTGAAACCGCCTTGACGTTTTCAGACGACCTTTGAGGCGATGGCGCACAAGGCTTACGGCAAAAACAACCCTCTTTTCATGTTTCAGACGACCTCACAAAGCCTTAAACGCCTCGATAAACACTTCCGAACGGTGCGCATAACCTTTAAACATATCGAAGCTCGCGCAGGCGGGGCTGAGCAGCACGATATCGCCTGCTTCAGCTTGGGCGTATGCCGTCTGAACCGCTTCTTCCAAAGTGGCGCAGTCGGTCATATTCAGACCGCAGCTGTCCAAATCACGGCGGATTTGCGGCGCATCGACGCCGATCAGGAACACGCCTTTTGCCTTGCCGGCAAGCGCGTCGCGCAGGGGCGTGAAGTCCTGCCCTTTACCCATACCGCCCAAAATGACGAAGAGCGGATTTTGCAAACCGGCAATCGCGGCGGCGGTCGCGCCGACGTTCGTGCCTTTGCTGTCGTCGATGAACACCACGCCGTTTTTCTCGCCGATTTTTTCCACGCGGTGCGGCAGGCCTTGGAAGGTTTTGACGTGTTCGAGCAATGCTTCGCGCGGCAAACCGACGGCTTCGCACAAGGCGACGGCAGCCATGACGTTGGCGGCGTTGTGTAAGCCTTGCAGCGGGATGTCTTGTGTGGCAATCAAATCTTCATTACCTTGTTTCAGACGACCCGTTTCGCGTTCCAGCCAAAAATCGGCTTCGTGTTCCAACGAAAACCATTTCACCTCGCGCCCGGCACGCTTCATGGCGCGGCAGAACACGTCGTCTGAATTTAAAACCTGCACGCCATCGCCACGGAAAATCTTGGCTTTGGTATGCGCATAGTCGAGCAAGTCGTCGTAGCGGTCGAGATGGTCTTCGGAAATGTTCAACACCGTCGCCGCAGTCGGGCGCAGGCTTTCGGTGTTTTCCAGTTGGAAGCTGGAAAGCTCCAACACCCACACGTCCGCCTTCTTGCCTTCGCGCTGCAATTCCGCCTCCAAAACCGGCGTACCGATATTGCCCGCGATAACGGTATCCAGCCCGCACTTGATGCAGAGATAGCCGACCAGGCTCGTTACCGTGGTTTTGCCGTTGCTGCCGGTAATCGCAATCACCTTGTCGCCGCGGCGGTTCACAGTGTCCGCCAGCAATTCGATGTCGCCCAACACGCGCCCGCCGTTTTGCTTGAACGCCTCAATATCCGGCTGCCGCTCGCTGATGCCGGGACTGAGCGCCAGAATATCGAAACCATTATCCAACGCATCTTTCAGACGGCCCGTATAAAACACCAGCCCGTCAAACATCTTACCGATTTGCGACACACGCTCCGGTTTCAGCTCCGCATCATAAGCTGCAACCTCCGCACCGTTTTTGCGCAGGTAGGCAATCATGGAAATACCCGTACCGCCGAGTCCGGCGACGAGGATTTTTTTGTTTTGGAAAGTCATTTTGGTTTTGTCCTAAGTTTTCAGACGACCTTGGGATAAAGATTCAATATCCTGCCTGATTCAATTCTCGGTAAGCATCGCAACCTAGCTGTATTCCGTTATCACAAGCCTTACCAACCCACTCTTTGGCAATCACTATATCTTGCCGGACCCCTTGCCCAGTGGCATACCTCAAGCCCAAAGCCAATTGGGCGTGAGCATCTCCTTGTTCTGCCGCCTGGCGATACCACTGCATTGCCTGTGCATAATCTTGACGGACTCCTCGCCCATTGTCGTACATCACACCCAAATATAATTGGGCTTCTGCAAGCCCTTGTTCTGCCGCCTTGCGGTACCACTGCACTGCCTGTGCATCGTCCTGACGAACTCCTTCACCTTTTTTATACGCCACACCCAAATTATACTGGGCTTTGGCATTCCCTTGTTCTGCCGCCTTGCGATACCACTGCACTGCCTGTGCATAGTCTTGACGGACGCCTTGCCCTTGATCATACATCACACCCAAATTATATTGGGCTTGAGCATACCCTTGTTCTGCCGCCTTGCGATACCACTTGACCGCTTCAGCATAGTCTTGGCGCACGCCCTGTCCGTTGTCATACATCATACCCAAAATGTATTGAGCAGGGACATAACCTTGTTCCGCTATCCGTAAAATTTTCTGTAAGTCAGGCACATCATCCGCCCAAACTGCTTGCCCTATGCCTAAAGCCAGCAAAGCAACCATCATTTTTTTCAGTAAGGTGTTCATCTCAAAATCCTTTTTTACTCAGAATGTTTTTGGGTTTGTCTATGTGTTTCAGACGACCTTTGAATAAGAATTCAATATCCTTTCTGATTCAATTTGCGGTAAGCATCGCAACCTAGTTGCAGTCCGTTATCACAAGCCTTACCAAACCACTCTTTGGCGATCTTATAGTTCTGACGAACACCTTGCCCATTGTCGTACATCACACCCAAATTATATTGAGCTTCCGCAATCCCTTGTTCTGCAGCCTTACGATACCACTGCTCTGCCTGTACAAGGTTTTGAAGGACTCCTTTCCCATTGGCATACATCCCACCTAAATTATATTGGGCTTTGGCATGCCCTTGTCCCGCCGCCTTGCGATACCACTGCACCGCCTGTGCATCGTCCTGACGGACTCCCTGTCCGTTGGCATACATCACACCCAAATTATATTGGGCTGGAGCACCCACTTGTTCTGCCGCCTTGCGATACCACTGCACCGCCTGTGCATGATCTTGACGAACTCCTTCACCTTTGTCATACATCACACCCAAATTATATTGGGCTGGAGCATCCCCTTGTTCTGCCGCCTTGCGATACCATTGCACTGCCTGTGTATCATCTTGACGAACTCCTTTACCTTTTACATACGCCACACCCAAATTATATTGGGCATCGACCAATCCTTGTTCTGCCGCCTTGCGATACCACTGAACCGCCTGTGCATAATCTTGACGAACACCTTGCCCTTGATCATACATCAAACCTAAATTATATTGGGCTTTGGCATGCCCTTGTTCTGCTGCCTTGCGAAACCACTGCTCTGCCTGTGCATAGTCTTGACGAACTCCTTGTCCTCCCGCATACATCACACCCAAATTGAGCTGGGCTTCAGCACTCCCCTGTTCCGCTGCTTTGCGATACCACTGCACTGCCTGCGTATCATCTTGACGGACTCCTTGCCCTTGAGCATACATCACACCCAACATATATTGAGCAACAGCATACCCTTGCTCTGCTGATTTACTAAACCATTTTAGCGCTTCTTCGTAATCCTGATTGACTCCTACTCCATCGTAATACAGCAAACCTAAATTTTTTTGAGCAGTTTGCTGACCTTGCTCTGCTGCCTTCCGAAGCCAATACGTAGCCGATGCGTAATCTTCACGAAAAAGATAGATTGCTCCCAAACTAGATTGTGCTGGCACACTGCCTTGTTTTGCCTTTTGTATTAGTTCGTCCAAATCAGACACGTCTTCCGCCCAAGTTGCTTGCCCTATGCCCACAGCCAGCAAAGCAACCATCATTCTTTTTACCCATGTGTTCATCTCAAACTCCCCTGATGTATGTTTCATAAAAAATCACGACATTTTTAGACGACGGTCGAGGTCGTCTAAAATATCGTGATTCTATCCTGACTGCATTTAAAATGCTATTTTGCCACTTGGCCTGACTGTTACCGGCAGAAATATCGTTATTGGGATTCTCCGCCATTGATTGAGTGCAACGGCTGCAACTTTACAGCAGCAGCCCTTTTATCAAACAGGAAAAACGGGAAGGGATTCGCCTTTTTCAGACGACCTCAAGCCGGGAAGGTTGGGAAATAACCGTCTACGCCGTATTGCTTCAAGACGTTTTTCAACTCGGGAATGCGGATTGCGGGATCGACTGCCATCGGCGGCATGGGCGGTTCTACACCTTCTTCGTTTTGGTTGCGCATCCAGTCCGCCATTGCAAAAATGCGGATAAGGACAGGCTCGGCGAGGTCTTTGCTGATTTCCAATTCGTTCATGGCTTGGGCGAAGCAGGCAACCCATTCGTCGCGCACTTGCATATTCACGGCAAAGGGCATATGGCGCGCCCGCAGCATGGGATGGCCGTATTTCTGCCCGAACAAGGGCGGGCCGCCGAGCCAGCCGCTGAAAAATTCGTAGAGTTTTTCGCGAATCAGCGTCATGTCTTCGCCGTGCATCTGGCGCAGGGCGCGGTATGGCGGCTCGAGTTCCATCAAGTCGTAAAAGCGGTCGGTCAGGTTGCGTACGCCTGCTGCGCCGCCGAATGCGTGATACATAGTGTTCTTTCTTTAAAGGTCGTCTGAAACGGGGATTTTAATGGACTGAGCCGCCTGCGTCATGCACGAGGTCGTCTGAAAACGCGGCTCGGGCAAAATCAAACCGGCAAACGGGTTTTCAGACGACCTCAAGGGCGTTATGATTCAATTATTAACAAAGATTCATAAACCGCCCGTCTGCAAAGCGGCAAACCATAGAGGAAACCCGACCCATGCACACCATCCGCGCCTTGCTCGTCCTGCTCGGCTGCCTCGCGCTCGGCGAAACCGCCGCCTACCTTACGGGCATCAAGCTGCCCGGCAGCATTATCGGCATGGGCATTTTATTTGCCATGCTTCAGGCGGGGTGGGTGAAAGCCGAGTGGTTGCAGCAGCTTACCGACGCGCTGATGGCAAACCTGACGCTTTTTCTTGTTCCGCCTTGCGTCGCCGTCATCAGCTATTTGGATTTGATTGCCGACAGTTGGCTGTCGATACTCGTCTCCGCCGCCGCCAGTACCGTGTGCGTCCTGTTGGTTACAGGCAAGGTGCACCAATGGATACGGGAGAAAATCTAATGGACGGCATCCTTTCCCTGTGGCAGCAGCCCAGCGTTTTGCTTTTCCTGACGCTGGCGGTTTACGCATTGGCACTCATCCTCCGCGTACGGACGGGCTATCTGCTGCTCAACCCCGTCTTAATCAGCACCGTTACCCTGATTGCCTACCTCAAAATCCTCGACATCGATTACGCCGTGTACCACGATGCCGCGCAGTTTATCGACTTCTGGCTCAAACCCGCCGTCGTCGCGCTCGCCGTCCCGCTCTATCAAAACCGTCAAAAAATCTTCAGCCAGTGGCTGCCCGTCATCGTCTCGCAGCTCGCCGGCAGCGTTACCGGCATCATCACAGGCATGTATTTCGCCAAATGGCTAGGTGCGGAACGCGAAGTCATCCTCTCGCTCGCCGCCAAATCCGTGACCAACCCGATCGCCATCGAAATCACCCGCACCATAGGCGGAATCCCCGCCATCACCGCCGCCACCGTCATCGTCGCCGGACTGGTCGGGCAGATCGCCGGTTATACCGTACTTAAGAACACCGTTGGCATGCCCTCGTCGGTCGGCATGTCGCTCGGCACCGCCTCACACGCCATGGGCATCGCCGCCTCGCTCGAACGCAGCCGGCGCATGGCGGCATACGCAGGGCTGGGGCTGACCCTCAACGGCGTACTGACCGCCGCCATCGCCCCGATTATCATCCCTGTATTAGGATTCTGAACATTTTTCAGACGACCCCGATGAACCAAAAGGTCGTCTGAAAACCAAATCAACAACAACCCCAAACAAAGGAGCAGCAAAATGGCAGTCAACCTCACCGAAAAAACCGCAGACCAACTGCTGAACATCGACGGCATCCAACTCTTCACCGCCCGCGCAGGCATCAAACAAACCGACCGCGCCGACCTCACCCTGATGGTACTTTCCGGCGGCAACACCGTCGGTGCCGTGTTCACCACCAACCGCTTCTGCGCCGCCCCCGTCCACATCGCCAAATCACACCTCTTCGACGAAGACGGCGTGCGCGCCATCATCATCAACACCGGCAACGCCAACGCCGGTACAGGCGCGCAAGGCAGAATCGACGCCATCGAAACCTGCGCCGCCACCGCCGAACAAACCGGCTGCAAACCCTCCCAAGTCCTCCCGTTCTCCACAGGCGTCATCCTCGAGCCCCTGCCCGTCGGCAAAATCGTCGCCGCCCTGCCCAAAATGCAGCCCGCCGACTGGGCGGATGCCGCACGCGCCATCATGACCACTGACACCGTGCCCAAATCCGCCTCGCGCGAAGGCAGCGTCGGCGAAAAACACACCGTCCGCGCCACCGGCATCGCCAAAGGCTCCGGCATGATCCACCCCAACATGGCGACCATGCTCTCCTTCATCGCCACCGATGCCAAAGTTTCCCAACCCGTCCTCCAACTGATGACCCAAGAAATCGCCGACGAAACCTTCAACACCATCACCGTTGACGGCGACACCAGCACCAACGACAGCTTCGTCATCATCGCCACCGGCAAAAACAGCCAAAGCGAAATCGACAACATCGCCGACCCGCGCTACAAACAGCTCAAAGACCTGCTCGGCAGCCTCGCCCTCGAACTTGCCCAAGCCATCGTCCGCGACGGCGAAGGCGCGACCAAATTCATCACCGTCCGCGTCGAAAACGCCAAAACCCGCGACGAAGCCCGCCAAGCCGCCTACGCCGTCGCCCACTCGCCACTGGTCAAAACCGCCTTCTTCGCCTCCGACCCCAACCTCGGCAGACTGCTCGCCGCCATCGGTTACGCAGGCATCGCCGATTTGGACACCGACACCGTCGAAATGTATCTCGACGACGTATTGGTTGCCGAAAACGGCGGTCGCGCCGCAAGCTACACCGAAGAACAAGGACAGGCAGTGATGGCAAAAGACGAAATCACCGTACGCATCAAACTCCACCGCGGACAAGCCGCCGCCACCGTCTACACTTGCGACCTGTCGCACGACTACGTCTCCATCAACGCAGACTACCGTTCGTAAGGGCAGATTGTAAGTTTCGGTTTTCAGACGACCTTGTGCGTCGGAAATCCAATCCACAGGCAAATTGTAGCGTGGGCTATGCCCACGAAAATATGAAAGGTCGTCTGAAACCTGTACGCAGGCTTTCAGACGACCTTTGCTTTCCAAAAAACAACCCGTGGGCAAAGCCCACGCTACGGTTGCTGTTTTGCAAACACCTGTTGCATAGGGCTTCCAGTGGATTCCCGCCTGCGCGGGAATGACGGAATGTAATCTTTACCATCATCTCAGCGCGTGTATCGTCCGCAAAGCGTCTCCGCTGAAAAAATGCAAAAAGGTCGTCTGAAACCCTATTCCCAAGTTTCAGACGACCTTTGTTCCAATCAACCCTACAACACAGCCGCCGCTTTCTTCAGTACCTGCCAGGCATATGCCTTCAGGCGTGGTTGGCGCAGCAGGCGGGCGGGGTGCGGGATGGTGAAATACGGTATGCCGCCGCACAATTCGTCCATGACCGCCATCATTTCTTTCTGTTCGAAAACCTGACCTAAAAACAATACCGCACGGGCTTGGGACGATTCCAATTCATGCTTCAGTGCAGGCAATTCGGCGTGGATTTGCGCTTCCGAGGGATGTGGGCTGAACACGGGAGCGGCTTTCACCCAACTGGTTTTGTGCGCCTGCTGCGGGCTGAGGCGGATGGCGGCGAGCATATTGTCCAGCAGGACGCCGGTTTCGCCGTGGAACAATTCGCCGTGCAGCGTGTCTTCGGTCGAAGGGCAGATGCTGACCACCATCAGGTGCGCAGTTTTGACTGTGGCGGACAGGCGCGGGAGGTCGTCTGAATGGTGCGGAGCGGCAGGCAAATCTGCCGTGTTTTGGATGCTGCGGGTTTGTTTGTCCGCAGGCGTTTCCTGCTTGGGTTTTGCCTCGGACTGACGGGCTGCTTCGACAGCCGCGGTTTGCGGGGATGGCATTTCGCGCTCGGGTACGTCCTGTTGGTTTCCGCCGTGTACGGCCGCCATTGCCGACAGACGCGCCTGATGCGCCCCTGCCGACAGGGTGCGTTCCTGACGGGGGATGGTCGTCTGAACCGACGCTGCCTCGGGTTTGGGCATACCGGCTTTGGGAGCGGCAAAAGCAGCGGGAACGGTTTTTGCCCCGCGCTTGAGCCACATCGGCCCCAGTCCCAAGGCTTCGTGCAAATGGAGGTAACGGCTGCTTAACATGGTTTTTCCATCAAAATTGCGTCTTCATATCCGCCCTCGGGCAGGGGGTAATAATTTTTCCGCCGGCCTGTTTCGATAAAACCGTATTTGCGGTAGAGGCCGATGGCGGCGGCATTGCCTGCGCGGACTTCCAACAACAGGCGAGATACGCCTTGGCTTGAGGTCGTCTGAAACCAATATGCCAAAAGTTTTGAGGCGATGCCTTGTCGGCGGCACTCCGGGACGGCGGCAATCAGGTGCAACTCGGACTCGCCGCAAATTTCGCGCCAGACGGCAAAACCGCAGATTTCGCCTCCGCGTTCGCAGACGCAAACGGTATCGGCAGGATTTTCTACCGCTTCGAGAAACTGCCGCTCCGACCAAGGCGAGGGATTGCCCGCCGCATCGATTGCGGTCAGGGCGGCACAGTCATCAGAGCTTGCCCGACGGATGTTCATGGTTTCGCCTTCCTTTCCGCCTGCTCTTTCGCCGTCAGGGCGATCTTGTCGCGGACGTATAACAATTCGGCATGTGCGGCGTCTGCCGCAGGATAACGCCCGCTCAGTGCCAGCTCGAGAAAATCGGCGGCAGTCGGCATGGACGGTATGCCATCGAAAGGCGGCTTGTCAGCCAAGGCAAAGGCGTTGCCCACACCCGCTCCAAAGGTTTGTCCTCGCGGCAAAACGATTTCCGAAGCCTTGCCGACATGATAATCGCCCAAACGCGTATGGGATTGCGTGTCAAACCACGCATAAAACACTTCGCCCATACGCGCATCGGTCGCCGCCAATACGCAAGGGCAGTCGGGAACCAGATAAGCCGCCGCGTCCAGACTCGGCACGCCGATAACGGGCGTATCGAAAGGAGTTGCCAAACCCTGCACGACACCCGCCCCGATACGCAATCCGGTGAACGCGCCCGGTCCTTGCGCATAAACGATGCCGCCCAAATCCGACGCGCCTATACCCGCCTGTTCGAACAACACGCGAATTTGCGGCAGGATGAGTTCTGACTGGCGCGTACCGACATTTTCATGATACAGGCGCACCTCGCCGTCCGCACGCAAAGCGAGTGAGAGAAAAGAGGTACCGGTATCGACGGCAAGAATGGGACGTGAAGTATCAATGAGCATGGAATCTGTCCGTAATGTGTTGAAACGGCATTATAACATTGCCCGCAGAAGCAGTTGCTTGGTATAGTTTGCCCGTTTTCAGACGACCTATCCCCAAAGGTCGTCTGAAAACCCTGCCGCAACGCAGTTAAAACGGACACGGCAAGTCCCGCCTAAACCGATTTCCATCAACCCGCTCCAATCCCAAAACCATGACGGCAACCCTACCAACAGACTACATCGGACGCTTCGCCCCCAGCCCCACCGGCCTGCTCCACATCGGCTCGCTGCTGACCGCGCTTGCATCCTACGCCGATGCGCGCGCAAACCGGGGCAAATGGCTGGTCCGTATGGAAGACCTCGACCCGCCGCGCGAAATGCCCGGTGCCGCCACGCATATCCTGCACACGCTTGAAGCCTTCGGTTTCGAATGGGACGGCGAAGTCGTTTGGCAGAGCCGCCGCCATTCGCTGTACAGGGACGCCTTGGGTCGTCTGAAAGAAAAAGGCCTACTCTATCCCTGTTATTGCAGCCGCAAAGACTGGCAGGTGGCCGCCGCCCAAGGTGCCGACGGATTCGTTTACAACGGACGCTGCCGCCGCCCCGAAGACCGCCCCCACACCGACAAACCACCCGCATGGCGCATCCGCGTCAATGACGAAACCATCGGATTTGACGACGGTATCGTCGGACATTACGCCCAAAACCTCGCCCGCGACATCGGCGACTTCGTCCTCTTGCGCGCCGACGGATTTTGGGCGTACCAGCTTGCCGTCGTTGCCGACGATGCCGACCAAGGCATCACACACATCGTACGCGGGCAAGACCTGCTCGTTTCCACCCCGCGCCAAATCTACCTGCAACGCAGCCTCGGCTTCGCTACCCCGCATTACGCCCACCTCCCGCTTTTGGTCAACAAACACGGGCAGAAATGGTCGAAGCAGACGCTTGCCCCCGCCTTGGACGAAAACCATAAAGAACAATTACTCCGCCAAGTCCTGCAATACCTCAACCTTCCGCCCGCACCCGAAGTTTCCCGCCCGCAGGCGCTTTTATCTTGGGCGATAGAACACTGGCAGCCGCATAAAATACCAATACATGATATAGTTACGGAGTAGATTGGCGAGATTGCAACAAATTACTCGAGATATTATTCGAATGTAATTATTTTTTTACATAACCTGCACATTAATACTTCATATTTACTATAATCGCCGTAACCAAATGCATAACGGGAAGACGGCTATTTGTGCCGACTTTTCACCCGACTGTCAAAAACTTAAAAATAACAAAAGAAAATCATTATGTTAAGTGTCATTATTGTTGAAGACGAAGTGCTCGCTGCAGAACGCCTGCGCATCTTGCTCGAAGAGTGCAACGTCGTGATTCTCAACGTATTCCACCACGCACAACCCGCTTTGGACTGGTTGAGTATGCACGAAGTCGATATCGTATTTGCCGACATCGGGCTGCCCGAAATTACCGGACTCGAGCTGGTCGAACGCATCAAACGCGTCGCCAAACGCCAGCCCGAAATTATCTTCACCACCGCCTACGAAGAACACGCCTTGCGCGCCTTCGAACTGGCGGCAGCCGACTATCTGCTCAAACCCATCCGCTCAACCCGCCTACAAGCGGCATTGGACCGGGTCAGCGAAAAATACCGCGAAAAAGCCGACGACTTTACCCATTTCCAAGTCTTCAGCCGCGACCGCATGATCGAAATCCCGTGGCAGCAGGCGCGTTATCTGATGGCGGAACACAAAACCGTCTATTTGGTTACCGGCGACAGACAAAGCTACGAACTGCCCAAAACCCTGGTCTATTGGGAAGAATTGTTGGGCGAAAAAATCATCCGCCTCCACCGCAACGCCCTCGCCTTCCGCCACACCTTAGACTACCTGATACGGCTGGACGACGATGACGACAGCGATTCTGCCTGGGGCGCGCAGATATTGGATATCCCCAAGCCCCTGCCCGTCAGCCGCCGCCAACTTTCCGCCATCCGCAAAATCCTCAAAAGCAAGGTGTAGATTTGCCGATAACCCCCGAACCCTGCCTTTCATGCGCAGGGTTTTGTTTTTCAGGTTCAAACCGTCGTTCAGAACGAGTATTGCGGCGAAGGGAACAAACATTAGTTAAAACAAAAACGGGCTATTTTGCCTGTTGCCGGCTCTGCGAAGGCAGGAATCCGGGGCCCGGCATTTCGAAAATATTTCAAGGCGGCTGCAACTTTACATTTCAAGATTCCCGCCCGCACGCACTACTGTCCGGAATAAATCCCCATTAAACATCAACTACCTAACCGTCTATC
>OJLB01000244.1_pt1 | contig 31136 bp, 22 predicted proteins | sample 1596861 | NCBI WGS metagenome assembly OJLB01 (sample SAMEA3904681, study PRJEB24821) | metagenome | biome: Builtin; feature: hospital; material: surface | place: USA | collected 2013-06-06
AGATCATGCCTAGTCTCGTGGGCTCGGAGATGTGTATAAGAGACAGCTTTAACACCACCAGGCCACTGCACCCCACCAGCGCTGGCGAAAATCCGCCAAGACATGCGAAAACAATGACACCATGTTAGAACTGGGGTATGTCTTCTGATAAAGCCCGCTGGGGCCTCACCACCCTGTACACCGTCGCCGGATTCGGACACTTCGTCACACCCAAACCCTTCGAAGAGATCGTCCCCACCTACGCCCCCGGCACAGCACGGTTCTGGAACTACCTCTCCGGCGCTGGCGAACTCGGCACCGCCGCACTCCTCGCCGCGCCCAATAACAAAGCCAACAAATATGGTGGCCTCATTTCCGCAGCTCTGCTCCTCGCCGTATGGCCGGGTAATTTCGAATCCGTCCGCCAGCGCCTAGATCGGCCGTGGACGGAGCAGATCGGATGGATAGCACGCCTCCCGCTGCAACTTCCCATGATCCACGCATCGTGGAAGATCTGGAAAGAAACAACGGACTGACCAGGCCTTCTGATAAACCCAGTCAAACCGTGTAAGACTGTGGTATGAGCACTTTTGCATTAGAAAATCCGAGTACAGGCAAGACAGAAGACCAATTTAACCGCATCGACGACGCTGACCGCGATAAGATCCTCGACCAATCCACCGAGGCTTACAAGCAGTGGAAAGAAACCTCCATTGACGAGCGCGTCAACGTCCTCAACAAAGTAGCTGACCTCTACGAAGAGCGCGCCGATGAGCTCGCCAGCTACATCGGCCGTGAAATGGGCAAGCTTACGCGGTGGGCCCAAGGCGAGATACAAATCGTCGTCAATATTTACCGTTGGTACGCCGAGCACGCCTACGAGCTCATGCAGGACACCGAGCTGCCCCGCCAGGGCGCGATCCGGACCTTTGTACGGCACGACCCGATGGGCCCGATCCTGGGCATTATGCCGTGGAACTTCCCCTATTACCAGGTTGCACGGTGGGCTGCACCGAACCTCCTGCTAGGAAACACCCTCGTGCTCAAGCACGCCTCCATCTGCCCGCTATCCTCCCAGGCATGCCAACACCTGCTCGAAGAGGCCGGGCTGCCCAAGGGCGTCTTCATCAACATGTACGCCTCCGGTTCGCAAATGGACGCCTTTGTCGCCGACAAGCGCATTAAGGGCGTGTCGCTCACGGGTTCCGAAGCAGCCGGTGCAGCCGTCGCCAAGACCGCTGGCGAGCACTACAAGAAGTCGCTGCTCGAATTGGGCGGTAACGACCCATTCATCGTTCTTGACGACGACAACCTCGACGACGTCCTGGACAACTTCGTGAAGATCCGCATGTACAACACGGGCCAGGCGTGCAACGCTCCGAAGCGGCTCATCGTCATGGAATCCTTCTACGACAAAGTTGTCTCCGGCTTGGAAGAGCGCATCAGCAAGATGACCGTCGGCCCGTGGGATGACGAGAAGGCCGACATTGGCCCGCTATCCTCCATCGACGCTCGCGACGGCATCGTCGAACGCCTGGACAAGGCCGCTAAGGAAGGCAAGGCCACCATCAAGGTGGGTGGGCACGCGCTGGATCGTGATGGCGCCTACATGGAGCCCACCCTTCTTACCGACGTTGACCCCGCGTCGGACGTCGGATGCAATGAGTTCTTCGGGCCCGTTGCGATTGTGTACCCGGCGAAGGATGCCGATGAGGCTGTTCACATCGCGAATGATTACTCCGACTACGGGCTGTCCGGCTCCGTCTGGGGCTCTGACCTGGACAAGGCTTGGGAAGTGGCCAGCCAGTTGAAGGACGGCATGACGTTCGTGAACGAATCATCCGTCACCGAGGCGGGCATGCCATTCGGCGGTGTTGGCCGCTCCGGATACGGCCGTGAGATGGAACGGTGGGGTGTTAAGGAATTCGCTAACGAGCACCTCTTCCGCATCAGCGAAGGCCCGAACGGTGGAGGACTCTCCCCGGCAATGTAGTTGCTGGTGAAGAGTGATGGCTCTGCCCTCTAGCGCACGCTCCGATTTTGGGCGCGCCTGACCTCTAGCCCCACTTCGGGGCCGGAGGGACCCAGGCGTCGATCTTCTCATACAGCTCGCGTGGGCTATCCGCAATAATGAGCGACTCCAAGTACGCAGAGCTTAAGAAGCCCTCCGCCACCATGTGTTCAATGGCGCTGATCAGCGGATTCCAATAACCGTTCACATTGAGTAGCGCCACAGCGTGCTGCGTGTAGCCCAGTTGCTGCTGGGTCCACGCGTCAAAAAGCTCGTCGACAGTGCCTGCGCCTCCGGGGAGTCCGACGACGATATCGGCTAACTCCCCCATCCGCGTTTTACGCGCAGACATCGTGGGCACGAGTTCTAAGCGCGTCAAACGGTCGTGAGCGATTTCCCCACGCGACGGAGTGGGCACCGTCCCATCAGCCCGCGGAATAACATAAGAATGTCCGCCCTGGTTAAAACCATTGGGGCCATCCACACCGGCCAGCAAATACGGGATGACGCCGATACACGACGTCCCATCCTCAGCGGCAGTATTCCCCACAACCCCCATGAGGCCCGCGCGCCCGCCACCATAAACAATGTGGTCATTGTGCGCGCCGATGGAATGCACCAGCGACTCCACAGCCTCCCGATAGACCGGATTATTCCCCAACGCCGAACCGGTGAACAGGAGAAATCCGCGTCCATATAACTGCGGCACCACCTCACGCGTCAGAGGCGCAATAGGTTCGCGTTCGGTTTTAATATCCTCGCTGGTAAACCAGTGCGCCGCGTCGATCTCAGCATACGGGGTTACGTCATGCGCGTCGTTATTGTCATTATTGCCGACGTCGATGTCGTCGCCATCATTACTGCCGTCGGCGCTATTACCCCAGCGCAGCGAGTCGTCGAGCGTAAAAACGTCGGCAAGTAGTTGTGTGTTGGCCTCATTGGCAGCGTTTGTTCGGAACGTGCCGACGAAGGTCAGGTCTTCTGTTCCAACGCGGAGGTTCAGTTCTTCATCGAGTTCGCGAATGAGCGTTTGATCTGGCGTTTCGCCCGGCTCAGGCTTGCCGCCGGGGAACATAAATGCGGTTGTGCCTTTCTTGCGGACAAGTAAAAACTGGCCGTCATGATTCCGGATGATTGCGGCGCTCACGCGAATGATTGGCATAGGTTACGAGTCTAACAAAGGCGTGTGGCGAAGGAGTGGCTCTGACTCGGCGCTAATCAGTTTTCAATAAGAGATACTCTGATTCCTTTTCCAGCGATTTTCCATACGCGGTGAATGTCGTTAAGATCGGAGTTGAGAGTAACGCGCGGAGTGTATCCGCAGCGTCGATAAACGCACAGGAAGGTTGCGCACTATGACTGCTGAGCACGTCATTCACGAGAATCACCCTCACGAGCACGGTCCGGGTTGCGGGCACGTTGCCATCCCCCACGGTAACCACGTCGACTACGTACACGATGGCCACCTTCACCACAAGCATGAAGACCACTGGGATGAGTGCGGCCATCTGACCTGTAGCTAAAAAGCTGCACGAGGTAACGCAGGGTAAAACAACAAGAAAGAAGCGCCGTACCTTGCTCCCCAGCAGGTACGGCGCTCCTTTTGTCCCATTGCTCCCTCGAGGATCGAAATGAATCACCAAACTTTCATATCGCGAGAAGGGCTGATGCCTCTCTGTTCCGTTTACAAGACACAAGTTACGAAGTGCACCTGGATAAACAACAAAACAAACCTGTGTAGTTACTGAGAAAATCGAAGAGAGTCTGAAGGGGGTACCGCTACCCACAACCACCCGTGAGGACGGGTACTAGCTAGGCGCCCCTGAGCTCAGCACCCTGCACATCAGCAAAACTCAACGGCTCGCCATCGTTGTACTCTTCGGAGAAATACTCAGCTTCGTTGATGTGATGCTGTTTCTCTTCCTCGCTTAATTTTTCCCATATCTCAACTGTTTGGGGAGTTACGTAGAGGTAGTCGGAAATGACGATACAGTCGCTCTCATTAGTGCTCATAAAGAAACTATAAGGCTGACACCAGCCATCAGTCTTCAGTTCTGCTGCTTTCTTCTCTACTTCCTCTAATTTCCTCTGTTTGCGACGCGCCCTGTTCCCTCGGGACCCGCTCACTAGTGTCTATAAACCTGTCCCCTACGTGGTAGCACACGCTCCCCCGCGCATATGATTCCTCATACACACGAAAGGAGCGCCGCACCTTGCTCCCCAGCAGGTACGGCGCTCCTTTCGTCCCATTGCTCCCTCAAGGATCGAGATGAATCACCAAACTTTCAGATCATGAAAAGCGTGAGCCGCTTTTCTGTGTTTACGTTCTCTGTTTCGCTTACGAGATTAAACCTACGAAGCCCAGCTGAACGAACAACAAAACAAACCTGTGGAATCACTGTAAAAATCTGCGTTTCCTTGAGAACGCCGACCCCCGTCGCCGGGGCTCGAGTCCTCCAACACCACCACCCACCCCGTGTTACCCCGCCGTAACACAAACTCAGAAAAGCAACGCTTCCGCAACATGGCAGCAACGGGACAGAGAGAAAGCGCACCTACCGTCGCACTATGACCGCTACACTTGAGACCACTACACAGCCCTCGACCCATTTGAAGCAGGGTTCTTTCAACTGGGTTGTCCTGGCTGGACTGGGCGTATCGTTCGTCATTTCGGGGGACTTCGCCGGCTGGCAGTTCGGGCTCGGTTCCGGCGGCTGGGGTGGCCTTTTCTGCGCTCTCCTTATCGTTGCGGTGCTATACATGGGCATGTGCCTGGCCCTCGCGGAGCTGTCGGCCGCTCTCCCCTCGGCGGGCGGTAGCCACCTGTTCACGCAGGTAGCGGTGGGTGATTTCGCCGGTTTCATGACGGCGATCGCCATTCTGTTGGAGTACGTACTGGCCCCCGCAGCCATCGCGACCTTCATTAGCAGTTATGTCGAATCCCTCCACATCCCGGGCGTTCCCGCAGGTTGGCCCATTTATCTCTTCTGCTACATCGCGGTTGTGGTTGTCCACCTGGCAGGTGCCGGCGAGGCCCTCAAAGCGATGTGCGTTTTCACCATCATCGCCGTCGCTGCACTGGTGCTGTATACCGTGGTGATGGCCCCACACGTGAATATCAGCGCCTTCGCCAATGGCTGGTCAGAGTCCTCATCTCACACTGCATCCGGTACGTCTGACCGTATTTCCCTTTTCGACGGAGGCCTCGCGGGAATCTGGGCGGCCATTCCTTTCGCCATGTGGTTCTTCCTGGCCATCGAGGGCGTTCCGATGGCCGCCGAAGAGGCGAAGGACCCGGCGCGATCGGTTCCGAAGGCAATCGTCGTCGCGATGATGATTCTGCTGGTGGCGGCTATCACGATGATGGTCGTGGGGCCGGGTGCCGCGGGCACTGGCGTGGTGGCGGAGTCCGACAATCCGCTGGTGGCCGCCCTTGAGCGCGTCGGCGCGAACCACGCCGTTGTGGTGGCCATCAATTACGCGGCCTTGTTGGGCCTGGTGGCGTCGTTCTTTTCGATTATTTATGGCTATTCGCGACTGACGTTTTCGCTGTCCCGTGCCGGTTTACTTCCCGCTTTCTTATCGACGACGAACCGCCGCGGCGCTCCGACGTGGGCGTTGATTGTCCCCGCGTGCGTGGGGTTCGCGTTAACACTGGTGGCGGATGGTGACGCCCTGATGTCTGTTGCCGTGTTTGGTGCGGTGGTGTCGTACGCGCTGATGATGGTGGCGCACATTGTGTTGCGGGTGCGACGCCCGGAGCTGCCGCGGCCATACCGGACGCCCGGTGGCGTCGTGACCTCGGGTGTTGCGTTGGTGTTGTCGCTGGGTGCGGTCGTAGCAACGTTCATGAATGCGCCGGTGCTCGCCGGGTGTGCATTGGGCTTGATGGCGCTGGCGGCCGTGGGTTACGCGGTATGGGGCCGGAATACGTCGCCGGTGGATATTGCGCAGGAACGCGCTGCGCGGAAACGTGCTGAAAGGGATCTGAAGGAACCCACACTCACCCCGCGCACAACTACCGCCCTCCAGGCCGAGGAGGTCCGCTAATGTTTTCCCAACACCTAGCCGGACACACCTACTCATTCGCTTCCTTAACGGAGATGATGGCGAAGGCGTCACCGATCCGCTCGGGCGACCAACTAGCCGGGTGCGCCGCCAATTCCGCGGCCGAGCGCGTCGCCGCCGCCATGGTGCTGGCAGACGTGGAACTCAACGAGTTCCTCCGTCGCCCGCTCATCGACGATACCGTCACAGACCTCATCCACCGAACCCACGACTCCGACGCGTTCCGCCCACTCGCGCACATGACCGTGGGCGCATTCCGCGAATACCTCCTGGAACAGGCCTACCGCGGTGCCGACATCTCCTCCTTGGCGTGGGGGTTGACGCCAGAGATGGCCGCCGCGGTCTCCAAACTGATGAGCAATGGCGAACTGATCGCGGTCTCCGCCGCGTTAAGCGTCGTCACGAAATTCCGTACAACCCTGGGTTTACCTGGTCGTTTGTCGTCGCGGCTGCAACCGAACCACCCCACCGATGACCCCCCGGGTGTGGCGGCCAGTGTCCTCGACGGACTGCTGTTTGGGTGCGGCGACGCGGTGGTGGGCATTAATCCGGCCGGCGATTCCCCCGAAGCTGTCCGCGACCTGCTGCTTCTGCTCGACGAGGTGCGGCGACGGTACTCCATCCCCATGCAGTCGAGCGTGCTCACACATATCTCGACGACAATTGACCTCATGGAGGCCGACGCGCCCGTGGACCTACCATTCCAATCGATTGCGGGGACAGAGGGAGCGCTGCGGTCCTTCGGGGTGTCGCTCGACATGCTGGCCGAAGCAGAGCAGGCCGCGAACGAATTGCGCCGAGGAACCGTCGGCACGAATGCTTTATATTTTGAGACCGGTCAGGGATCGTGCCTGTCGGCGGGTGCGAATATCGGTGTCGATGGGCCGGTTGACCAGCAAACGTTGGAGGCTCGCGCGTACGGGGTGGCGCGTGCGTATCGGCCGCTGTTGGTCAATACGGTGGTGGGATTCATTGGGCCCGAATACCTGTATGACGGTAAGCAAATTATCCGCGCGGGGTTGGAGGACAACTTCTGCGGGCGGCTTCTGGGCATTCAAATGGGTTGCGACGTGTGCTACACCAATCATGCCGAGACGGATAGCGACGATATGGACACGCTCCTGCACCTACTGGCGGCGGCGAACACCGGTTTCGTCATCGCCGTTCCGGGTGCCGACGACATCATGCTGGGCTATCAATCCCTGTCCTTCCACGACATCGCGCAGGTTCGCGCCACCATGGGCAAACAGCCGGCACCCGAATTCGAAGAATGGTTGCACACGACCGGGGTCACGGATCGAGGCGGGCTGCTTGCCGACGAAGGGCCTGCGCCTGCGCTCTCGCCCGACCATGCCATGGAATTGGGGTGGACATCATGACGAGGCAGCTCGACGCGTGGGAGAGAGTCCGTGATCTCACCCCGGCGCGGATCGGGTTAGGTAGGCACGGGGCAGCGCAGCCGACCTCATCGAAACTATCGTTCGCCGCGGCTCATGCGGCCGCACGCGATGCTGTTCATTCATGTAACGGGTGTGACTCCAGCACCAAGAGCGGACTTTCTTTCCTTGCCGACGCACCACTCGTGCGGTCACGCGCCGGGAACCGATCCGAGTATTTGCGACGCCCTGACCTGGGGCGACTCCCCAACGATTACGACCTCAAGAAACTGCCCACTCGCGAGGCCGGCTGGGATGTGGGGATAGTCATGGCGGATGGTCTTTCCCCCGATGCGCTGTCCTACCACGGAAAGGCTACGGAAGAGGCGTTGCGGGACGCACTTCACTGCATCTGCCCAGAGCTCTCCATTGCCCCCACTGTCAAAGCTAACCAAGCGCGGGTCGCGTTGGGCGATCATATTGCGCATGCCATGAATATGCGCGTGGTTGTCGTCATCATCGGCGAGCGACCGGGTCTTTCGGTGCCATACTCGCTCGGCATGTACATCACGTATAACGCGTCGCCTGGAACGACCGACGAGCGCCGGAACTGTATTTCCAATATTCATCCGCCGGACGGGCTGAGTTATGACCACGCAGCATTCACCGCGGCCGATCTCATCTCGAAAATGATGGAACTCGGGAAATCGGGAGCGACGTTGAAAGCGACGCGGCGCGCTATTTCCACCTAAAAAGTTTCTGATAATTCCTACTGTTGAAATGACGCCCTATACTTACTTTTATGCAATCTGGCCGCGGTGGTAAGCATCAACTCCCCCGAAATCCGGGTACACCACAAGCCCCCGCCCCCGCTTCTCCTTCTTCCTCTGCCGTTGCGGGCGGTGGAATATCCTTGGGGTTTCTTCTGCTGGCTGGGTGGGCAGTTTTAAGCATGACGTCGCGTGAAGTACGTCATAGTCAAAACGGCAACTTATTCGTGTGGCCTGCGGATGTCACTGTTTATTATCAGGCTGTCCAGCATTTATTTCGTGAGCACAGTCTTTACGACGCTACGTATGTCTTCGATTTGCCCTTCACCTATCCACCATTTGCCGCTGTAGTTTTTTCACCGATGATCCTTATGGAGCGCAAACCGCTCATCGTGATCTGGCAGCTCGGCTCTCTTGTAATTCTGTTTGCAGTGATCGCAGCGACTCTTCGACAACGAGGATATAAATGGCCTTCTCTATTTATTATTTCTATAGCTGGAGTATTCGCATCATTTAATCTCGCTGCCGTTCACGGAACCTTTTTCTGGGGGCAAATCAACATCTATTTGATGGGATTAGTTGCTCTCGATTTCCTCCGTGGAAGCAAGGGGCGTCTCAAGGGCCTTGGGACTGGCCTTGCGGCCGGAATAAAACTTACGCCCGCATTGTCTGCCATCGTCTTTGTCCTTGAACGACGATGGAAACCGCTTTTTGTTGCTATCGGTACATTCGTGGTCAGTGTCATTGCTGGCTGCCTACTCATTCCCGATGGTCTCCGTTACTGGACACGATACATGTTTGAAACTAGCCGGATCGGTGTCCAAAGCAACCCGGGTGCTCACTCGCTCCGTGGGGCTTTATATCGATGGCACAACACAGACCAGATTGCTCTGTGGTTAATACTCGATGTGCTCGTCATTATCGTATTTCTTATCGCAGTACGAGGTGCTATTAAGCACGAAGATTTACCCATGGCCATGTGTTTATCGGGAATAACGGCCCCGATTATTGCTCCGTTTTCGTGGTATCACCACTGGGTTTTTCTGGTTCCCACAGGCATTGTGCTGATCTGCGATATCTCCAAAGGCTTCGCGCTGGCTACACAACGGATTCACAATAACCGGGTTCGTTGGTTTGTGAATCAGTGTGGTGGATTTTTAAGCGTGGCAATTGTAAGCGTTGCTTTCGTCCCCTTTGTTAACCCGTACAGCGTGCCAGCTTTCCGAAATCTCGCTTACAGTGAGTCCTTCGATCCCACCATTATCCCGGGGAGTTACGTCGGAACAGGCATTGCCATTCTCATTGTTGTTGCACTGAGATACACCATCGAATCCGCTGTGACCTCCAGTACGCACGCTCCACAACCCAGTCATACTCGGCAAACCGCTTACACTCCGCGTCATTCGGCACAGAGACGAGCACCGCAGAAATGGGGATCGCCCGCACGGTCCTCGTCACGTAACCATCTATAAGGCCCTACTCCGTCGGCATCGCGATATAGCGAACCTCCTGGTACTCCTCGATGCCGGCGTTTCCGCCTTCGCGGCCCAGGCCGGACTGCTTCACGCCACCAAATGGAGCCGCAGCGTTGGACAACACTCCTACATTCAACCCGGCCATTCCAGCCTCGAGGTCCTCCGAGAACCGCAGCGCGCGCTGGACATTCGTCGTAAATAAATAGGAGGACAATCCGTACTCGGTATCATTGGCTAACTCAAGTGCCTCACTTTCCGTAGAGAATGTCGTAATCGGGGCGACGGGCCCGAAGATTTCCTCGCGAAATACTCGCGCATCGGTTGGAACGGGGTACAGCACCGTCGGCTTATAGAAATAGCCCTTGCCTCCGAGAGGCTCGCCGCCACAGAGCACCTTCGCGCCCTTCCCTTGAGCATCATCGACTATAGCGGCTACGTTATCCAGGGCTTTCTTCTCAATCAGAGGGCCACACGTTGTGCCCTCATCCAACCCATTTCCGCACGTCAGGTGGCCCATTGCCTCGGCCAGCTTCCTCGAGAACTCCTCGGCCACCGACTCATGCACGATAAACCGGTTCGCAGCCGTGCACGCCTCCCCCATGTTCCGCATCTTTGCAGCCATCGCGCCCTCAACGGCCTTGTCCAGATCGGCGTCGTCAAAAACGACAAACGGAGCGTTGCCACCCAGCTCCATCGAAGTGCGCAACACGTTCTTGGAAGCAGCCTCGAGCAGGTACTTACCGACGCCGGTCGAACCGGTGAACGACATCTTGCGCAAGCGCGAATCATTCATGATCGGCTCCGACACGGAGGACGCGGATTTCGACGGCACCACATTAACGACGCCATCCGGCACGCCGGCCTGACGCAACAGCTCGATGAAGTAGAGCGAGGTGAGAGGTGTCAGACGCGCGGGCTTCAACACGACGGTACAGCCGGCAGCCAGCGCTGGGCCGATCTTGCGGGTGCCCATCGCGAGCGGGAAATTCCACGGAGTAATGAGGAAACACGGCCCCACGGGGCGGCGAGAAACCAGGAACCGTAGAGTGCCCTCCGGACTCGTGGAATATTGACCGCCGATGCGGTTCGCCTCCTCGGAGAACCAACGGAGGAACTCCCCGCCGTAAGTGACCTCACCGCGGGATTCCGCCAGAGGCTTCCCCATTTCCAGCGTCATCAACGTGGCTAATTCCTCAGAGTTCTCTTGAACCAGGTCAAACGCCTTTTTCAGTATTGAGCTGCGCTCACGGGTCGACGTATGCGACCACTCGTATTGAACATCGGATGCCGCGTCAAGAGCCTTAATGGCATCATCGCCTGTCGCACTAGCCACCGTTGCGATGACCTCACCGGTAGCAGGGTTCTCAACATCAAACGTCTCTGAGCTAGACGAATCAACCCACTTTCCATTAATAAACAACTGGGTGGGAGTTTTCGCTATCAGCTCTTTCGGATCAATAGACACAACGACGCCTTTCATATTGATTGTCACAAGTCAGTTGATGGTCACTCGTAGGTCTAACCGCCAGGGTAACCCCCGCTACGCATTTCCGTCGGAGAAGTGGAATAACAGAGGAAATACTGACCGAGCGGAATCAAAGGAGGTGTTATCACAAACATTGTTACTACGCCGGCACAGTGGAGATAAAAAATAATAACAACGCACGTTTATGCACCAGTTGAACCGGATGGAGAATGGTGGCTTGTCACCATCCCTAAATACGACATTTTCGGACAGGCACATCGCCGTGAAGATGCAGAAGCCGTAGCCACAGCAATCACCGCATTAGGGCTCAATACCGACGACACCGTCACGGGCCAGTGAATACTTCAGCCTGCGGTACCCATAGGTAAACCAGGAACGGCGGGCGTGCTCGGTCACGACCTGGCGTAGTCCGGCATACTTATCCGGCCAGCAAGGCGCCTGGAGTTGATAGTAAAAACTCAAGTGCGCCAAACCCGCAGCATCCAGCAGCATTTTTAACGGTAGAATTTTTAACGGCAGAAACGATCGTAACGCGTCGAGTGGCTCGCGTCGTATGCCGATTACTCAGCTCGCCGGGAGTGAGGCTGGCATCTTATTTACTAGTACGGGCTCCTTATCGACTAGAGCCTTTTCGACAGTGAGCCTGGCTAGTTGCCGTTTGAGCTCGTCAACATCAAAGGAAAAGGATATCTCCAGGCTCCAGCGGCCGGGATAGCCCAGCGCCCATATAGCTTTGATGACCTACTGGGGCTGATCAAACCTTATAGAGGGAGCCTTTATCTCCTCCGGGGCGTACTTACGGTTAGTCACAAACTCACAACCCTCCAGGATTCCGGCCACACCAACTCCTGCTACTTCCCCGCTGTGGCGGAAGAGGAAGAATGCGAAAGCCCCCGTCGGTCGAAACCCTTTGTAGAATCACAACCAACGGGGGCTAACACTCACGATGAAGTTGTGGGCGAAGGGGGACTTGAACCCCCACGTCCGTAAAGGACACTGGCACCTGAAGCCAGCGCGTCTGCCATTCCGCCACTCGCCCGAAACAACGCACGTCAGCTTAGCACGACGTCCCACGTCGAAAACAAAAAAGCAGGTCACAGCCTTACAAAAGTCCACAAACTAGTCCACGAACCCGCCGAAAACACCTCTATACCTCTTAATATATCGGCTTCATATCTCATACATTACTTACTCATATCGCACACAATCCCGTCGATAGTGATCGAACTCGACGAAAAATCTGTGCGCAGTACGCTGCTCTCCTATGTATTTACGAAAGAAATTCGTATAATGACCTGAACTTCTCTCGAATGGCATAGCGTAGATAGCACCACGGTCACATCACGAACGATCGCGGATCAGGGAAGAATGGCGGCTGACCACACATTGTTTGCTACCAGCCGCACATAAGTGCAGCCCTGACGTTTCGCGCGATGCCAAGAAAGGTGTCCTAGTTCATATGGATATGCTCGGGCGTTTCCGAAAGCTCGATAGCTCCCTGCAACGCGGCATGGATAATGGATTCGCGCGCGTCTTCGGCGGGTCCGTCGTCCCTGCCGAAATTGAGGAACTCTTGAAGCAAGAGGCCGAGGATTCCTTGGTTTATGGACCCCACGGCACTCTATATGCCCCCGACCGGTACGTCGTTTACCTCGCAGGAAAAGACTTAGACAAAATTAACGACGCCGATCCGGACCTGAACTTCGACCTCTCTGACCTGCTCGGACGCTTCATCCGCAACGAAGGATGGCGCACGTACGAAGCCGTCACTGTGGACCTCAAAAGCGACAAAGGCCTGCACACAGGCCAGCTCAAGTGCCACTCCTCCGTGTCGGAGCACCAGGATGCGCGGCCAGTGAGCCCGCCCACCGAGGTCTACGCATCACAACACAACAACTCCTCCAACCAGGAACAGCCGGGGCAGGCCGGACAGCCAGAGGGACAATCCGGCTACCCTCACAGCGTCGACTATGACAGTTACCGCCATGCACAAGCGTGGTCCGAAGTTGCTGACGCCGCCGACACTGCTAACCCCGCCCCCGGAACAGGGCACGTCTCCCCCGCCGATGCCGCAGCAGCGCCGAATGCGCAGGACAACGGCGGTTATGCCCCAGGACAGGCGTCGGTAAGCGGACAAGCAAGCGAACAAGCTGTCGTCACCCTCTTACTTCAAGATGGGTCCTCCCGGACATACCACGTACACGAGGGATCAAATATCATCGGGCGTGGCAATCAGGTGGATTTCCGCCTCCCCGATACCGGTGTTTCGCGGCGACATGCCGAACTCGTGTGGGACGGGAAAGAAGCCGTCCTGGTGGATCTGCATTCCACGAACGGCACCACCGTCAACGACACCCCGATCGACAACTGGCTGCTGGCCGACGGAGACGTCATCACCGTCGGACACTCTTATATAGAGGTGCGAATCAACACGCCTCAGAAGTAGGACCACGGACGTAAAGCCGGAGTGAGAACTCAGAGGCCGCGTCCGCGTGAGAAAATTAGGCCGACGCAGATCAAACTCAGCGGCGGTACCGTCGTCGATAGTGGTGTGAATACCGACGCCAACACCGTCGAAAAGCTTTACCGCACCTCTACAAACACGGGCTTTATGCTGCGGGGTTGGCGCGCGGGTACACCAAAGAAGGTAAAGTAGGGCACGACTTGAATCGGTGGGGTGTCCAGGTGTACCTGTAAGCTCACTATCCAGCTGGCACACATGGAGCCACGACCGATGCTGCTGCACAACCAAGGAGGATGCCCACCATGCAAAGCACGGTGTTGTTTCTCGTTAAACTAGCCATCCTCATCCTGCTCTGGCTCTTTATCGCGCTTACCCTGCGCGCCCTCAAACGGGATTCGGCTACACCCTCAGCCACCGTACTCGCGGCACCCGCCGTAGCAGCGCCCCAAAGCGGGCCTGACCCCACCGTCGCCCCCAACTCCGACGGCAGACGGAACCAGCGAAATAAGGCCCCGCTCCCAGAACTCGTCGTGACCAACGGGCCCCAGAGAGGACAAATGATCGACCTGACGTCGCAATCCGAAGTGTTCGTCGGACGGGCATCATCATGCACACTTGTCCTCAGCGACGACTACGCTTCATCCCGTCACGCACGGTTCATCCAGAACGGGAACGACTGGTTCGTGGAAGACCTAGAATCGTGCAACGGGACATACCTCAACGAGCAACGCATCGACCAGCTAGAAACCCTCACCCGCGGAGATGCCATCCGCGTCGGCCGAACCACACTGCACGTGCAGTAGGAAGGGATCATTAGATGACATATGCCCTGACCTACGCGGCCGCATCGCACGTAGGACTGATCCGCGGAAATAACGAAGACTCGGCCTACGCCGGCCCCCACCTGCTGGCACTGGCCGATGGCATGGGTGGACATGCGGCGGGAGAAATAGCCTCCCAGCTCATGATTTCCCACATCGCCCACGTCGACGATGTTGGACCTGGCGACGACATGTGCGGACAGCTGGCCGACGCGATGGCCGAAGGCAACGCCGCGATCGCCAACCAAATCGACATCAACCCCGCCACCGAAGGCATGGGGTGCACCCTCGACGCCTTCTTCTTCAACGACGACACCCTCGCCATCTGCCACGTCGGCGACTCACGCGGATACCTCTACCGCGACGGACAACTAGAGCAAATCACCAAAGACGACACCTACGTCCAATCTCTTGTCGACGAAGGCCAGCTGGCGCCCGAAGACGTCTCCAACCACCCGCAGCGCTCCCTCATCCTGAAAGCGCTGACAGGCCGGCCCGTGGAGCCCACCCTGATGCTCCGCGACGTCCGCCCCGGCGACCGATACCTCCTGTGCTCCGACGGCCTCTCCGACCCCGTCAGCCACGACACCATCGCGGATATCGTCTCCCGCGGCACGCTCGAACAAGCTGCCGAGCGCCTTATCGACCTCGCCCTCCGCAGCGGCGGGCCCGATAACGTCACCCTCGTCCTCGGAGAAATCGTCAACACCAGCGACGACGACTACACCCCGGCAACGCCCCTCCTCGTCGGCGCGCTCGATCCGGAACAGACCGACGTCGCCCGGCCCGATACCGCCGCCGGCCGTGCCGTCGGCATGAAGCTCATACAACAGAACAAAGAAGCCCAGGCACAACGAAATCCTGGGGGGCGGTCCGGATCGCAACCGGCGTCGCCCGACAACGGTGGAACCTCCAGTAACGGAGGAGCGCAGGCATCGCGGGGTGACCTCGCTGATCCTGCAAGTGGCACGGGGGATCGCGCTGACTCCGCCCACGGTTCAGCCGTCGCCGGAGGGCACGGCCATAACCACGAGCAACACAATAAGAAAGGGCGTCGCATCGGTCTGACGGTGGGCGTCATTGGTCTTATCCTCGCCGTCATCATCGGTGCCGGCGGATGGTGGGCGAAGAAAACGCTAGATAACCGCTATTACATCGCCACCGACAACAACGAACTTGTCGTCTATAAAGGTGCCGACGAAACAATCCTTGGGAAAACACTCCACAGCACGTACCAACGCGCATGTTTGGATGCCAAGGGCAACCTCACGCTGCTGGACGCGAACTCCACTAAGAAATGCCACCGCTTACAGCTGACCGATCTTCCGCCATCGACGCGGACCAACGTCGACAATCTGCCATCGGGGGACTACAACGACGTCCAAACCCAAATGGAGCGGCTAGCTAAGCAAGCGCTCCCTGTATGTGTGACCCGCGAATCGTCGCACGGAAACGCCGATAACCCCGACGCAGCACGCGACGACCGCAGTGACGAGCCACATGCGCCCTCCGACGCAGCCACCAGCGGCGAACCCGCACCCGGCGCCCCCAGCACTCGGGAATCCGCAGCCAACAACGCCTCGGGAGATACCGCCAACGGGCAACCCGGCGACCTCACCACACCTGGTGACACATGCCGGGAGGTGAAATAAATGACCTATTCACACCCATCGACGGCGGGAAACGCCGTTGCGTACCCAGCGACAACAACCGGGCAGGCAACCGACAACACAGGACCCACTGCGCGGCCCAAACGGTCGCGGCGCTGGATCGAGCTCGGGCTGCTGCTGGCCGTCACCGCGATCCTCGCTTTGGCGGTCATCGCCGTCGAAATCGCGGCTAACCACCCGCTGACCACGGATGTTGCCTACCTCCTCGGCGGGTTCATCATCATCTTCACCGTCGCCCACCTCGTGATCCTGTGGAAAGCGCCCTACTCCGACCAGATCATGCTTCCCGTCGCGGCGCTGCTCAACGCCATCGGCCTCGTCATGATTTACCGGTTGGACCTGGCCACGGGAAATAACCTTGTCCGCTCACAGATCATGTGGACAGTGATCGGCGTCGCCATGATGGTCGCCGTCATCGTCGGACTTCGCGACCACCGATCCCTCCAGGACTACTCATTCCTGCTCGGTATCGCTGGTCTGATTTTCATGGCCGTCCCCATGGTGTGGCCCACCAGCCTCAATGCGGACGCCAACGTGTGGGTGCAAATCGGGCCGTTCTCCATCCAGCCCGGAGAGTTCTCGAAGATCCTGCTCCTGCTGTTCTTCGCCTCACTCCTCACCACAAAGCGAGCGCTGTTCAACGTCGCCGGCACCAAATTCCTGGGAATGAGATTCCCGCGGCTGCGCGACCTCGGCCCCATCCTCGTCGTGTGGGGAATCGCCCTCGTCATCATGGCCGGCGAAAACGACTTCGGCCCAGCACTCCTCCTCTTCGGAACCGTGCTCGGTATGCTCTATATCGCCACCTCGCGGCCGTCATGGATCATTATCGGGCTCGGGCTGGCCGCCATCGGTGCCGTCGGGATCTACAACATCTCCGCCAAGATCCAGACACGCGTTGATAACTTCATCGACCCCATCAGCCACTACAACGAAGGCGGATACCAGCTCTCGCAAGCGCTCTTCGGCCTGTCGTGGGGTGGGATCACCGGCACCGGACTTGGACGCGGATACCCCGAAGAGGTACCCGTCGCGCACTCCGACTTCATCCTCGCAGCTATTGGTGAGGAACTCGGCCTCGTGGGGATCTCCGCGCTCATCGTTCTCTACGCCATCTTCGTCACCAGAGGCATGAAAACAGCGCTCAAGACACGCGACACCTACGGCAAACTCGTCGCCTCTGGGCTCTCGCTCACCATCGCGATCCAAGTGTTCGTCGTCGTCGGCGGGATTTCACGACTACTGCCAATGACGGGACTGACGACGCCATTCGTCGCACACGGTGGATCGTCGCTCCTTGCCAACTACATGCTGCTGGCCATCATCCTGCGCATTTCCAATTCCGCGCGACAACCAGCTAGCGTTAGCGGGTCAGCCGCGACACCGAACCGTAAAACCAACCAGCAAGCCAGCACCAACCAGAAGGAGGCACAACAGTGAACCGGTCCATCCGCGCAGTCACCATCTTCTGCCTCCTCCTCGTTGTCGCCATGGTGGCCAACCTCACCTGGATTCAGGGGTTCCAGACCGACCGCCTGGCCAAGAACTCGCTTGACCGACGCCAGTACTACGACATGAAGTCACGCCAACGCGGACAGATCAGCGCCGGGGGCGAAATCCTGGCACACTCCGTCAAGGGCGCTAACGACATGTACAACCGCGAATACGTCAGCGACCCCGACGCGTTCGGGCCCGTCGAAGGCTACCTTTCTGACCGGTACGGGACAGCAGGTATCGAGGCCAGCCAGAACAACATCCTCAACGGCACCGACGACTCCCTGTTCACCAAACGGTTCACCGACACCCTCACGGGTAAGGAAACCGAGGGTGCCAATGTCGAGCTCACCATCGACCCCAAGACGCAGCGCGCCGCCTATGACGCCATGACCAGCCGTGGCTACACCGGTGCTGTCGTCGCGCTTCGGCCATCCACTGGTGAGGTACTCGCGCTGGCGTCCACCCCTGGCTACGACCCGCGCAGCATCGTGACTTCCAACGCGGAGGAAGCGCAGCAAAACTGGGCTGCTCTCAACAACAACCCGGAATCACCGCTGCTCAACCACGCGACGCAGCAGACGCTCCCGCCCGGATCGACGTTCAAGCTGATCACCACGGCCGCTGCCATGGAGAAGAACAACGTCAACGCCAACACCACGGTCACCGCGGAACCGCAGATCACACTGCCGGATAGCTACACGACCATGGAGAACTACGACGGCGAACGGTGCGGAAGTGGCTCCGTGACCACGCTGTCCACCGCGTTCACGCTGTCCTGTAACACGGCGTTCGCCCAGCTCGGCATGGCCGCGGGCACCGAACAATTCAAGAAGACCGCTAAAGCGTTCGGCGTGGGTGAGACCGCGGATGGATTCGGGCTCCCCGTCCAGACGTCCACCGTCGGCGAGATCGCTGACCAACCGTCACTGGCACAGTCCTCCATCGGACAGCGGGACGTGTCCATCACACCGTTGCAGGACGCCATCATCGCTGCCACGATTGCCAACAAGGGCAAGAGGATGAAGCCCTACCTGGTCAAACAAATCACCGACTCCAGCCTCAAGCCCATCAAGACCACAAAACCTGAACAAGTCAATACCGCGATCAACGAAGACATCGCGAACCGCATCACGCAGCTCATGATCGGATCCGAAAAAGGGACCAGCGGGTACGCCGGCGCCGACATCGCATCCAAGACCGGTACCGCCGAACACGGCGAAAACTCACGGTCCTCCAAACCACACGCCTGGTATGTCGCCTTCGGTCCCTCCCAGAACGCCGACGTCGCCGTGGCCGTCGTCGTCGAAAATGGTGGTGACCGAGGACAAGCAGCAACGGGCGGATCCGTCGCAGCCCCCATCGGCCGCGCCGTCATCGCCCAGGCACTCAAGGACGGGGTGTAAAACATGACCAATGACAACGATCTCCAACCGGATCGATCAGACATTGAGCGCGTTCAACGTCTCGTAGGAACCCACTACCGCCTCAACTGGATCATCGGCCGAGGCGGCATGTCCACCGTGTGGCTCGCCACCGACAACGACACCGGCGACCCCGTCGCCATCAAAGTCCTCAAACCCGAGTACACCGACAACACTGAGTTCCGCGAACGCTTCCGGAACGAAGCCAACGCGTCATCGCTCATCGACAGCCCCAATGTCGTTCACACCCACGCCTACCGCGAAGTTCTCGATGCCGGGCTGACTTTCTGCTTCATCATCATGGAATACGTGCGTGGCGAATCGCTTGCCGACGTCCTCGCGCGCGAAAAGAAACTTCCCGAAAAACTTGCGCTCGACGTGCTGCAACAAAGCGCGCTCGGGCTTCAGGCCATTCACGCTGCCGGCATGGTTCACCGCGATATCAAGCCCGGCAACCTGCTCATCACACCCGACGGCACCGTCAAAGTTGCGGACTTCGGCATCGCCAAAGCCGCCGAAGCGGTGCCGCTCACGCGGACCGGCATGGTGGTTGGCACCGCGCAATACGTCTCCCCTGAACAAGCCCAAGGGATGAAAGTGGGGCCTGCCAGCGATATTTACTCGCTCGGTGTCGTAGGCTACGAAATGCTGACCGGCCAGCGGCCCTTCCGTGGCGACTCCACCGTGTCCGTCGCCATCGCGCATATCAACACGACGCCGCCTGCCCTGCCTGAGAGCATCGGGCGGAACACCCGCGAGCTCATTGCGACGGCGCTGCGCAAGGACCCGCGCGCACGGTACGCCAATGGTGCCGAACTCACCCTGGCCGTCGCCCATGTTCGCAACGGCGACATGCCGCCACTGCCTGAAACGCTTCATCAACAAATCAACCAAGACGGCATGGTGACCCCCGGCGGGCCTGACGCCCCCACCGCCATGTTAGCGACCAATGGTGAGCCTCAGCCGACCGCGCAATTCGTCTCGCCTACAGCGCCTGGCGAATCCATTGCGCAAGTCACCGAACAACCTCAAACCCCTGCCCCCAAGGTCCAGGGGCCAGCGCCGCAACCCGGCGGCACTGTCCATCCGTCCCTCGGCGGAGCGGCTACCAACCGTGGGCCCTCCGATGGCACACGTGTCAGCCCCGTAGCACAGCAGAATGCTGCAGCTCCCGGCGCGGCAGCGGCCGCTACCCACCGCCCTGGTGGCACGCCCAATCGTGGACAAGGCCCTGCCCGGAACACCAACAAAGGCGCGGCGTCCAACAAGAACAACAACTCCAAGGCCACGCGGTGGCTCTGGACGCTCATCGGGCTCCTCGTCCTCATCGTCGTCGCTATCGGTGCGTGGATGGCTTTCGGCGTTCACCGCGATGGCGGGCGCGACGAAACTGGCGAGACAGTTACCAGCGTCATCACCACCGTCGTCCCTGGTGAGAACGACGACAATGACACCGCGCCAGCGGAGACCTACCAGCCGCCCCAGCGGACCAATACTGAACAACAAACCAACCCTGGCACCGAGACCCGGCCCGTCCAACCGACCGAAACCGGAGACCAGGGGACAAACGACACCCCCGGTACCGACAACGACACCACAGGTGGAAACGGAAACAACGGAACCACCGACGGCAACTCCGGTAACACGAACACCGGCGGGAATAACTCCAACGGGGGCGCCAACAACGGGTCCGGCAACGCAGGAAACAACGGCAGCCGCGGAAACAGCAACGGCGGCAACAGCGGATCCGGCAACACCAACCAACAGAACTCCGCCATCAACGGGGGAACCGGGACAGGAGGAACCACCGGGCAAGGCCACAGCTCCCACAACGGAACCAGTAACGGAAATAACGCTCGGAGCGGGGTCTAAACGATGGATTCAAACACCCTACTAGGGGGCCGATACACACTTTCCGAAATCATCGGCACAGGAGGAATGTCCGACGTCTACGCCGGCACCGACACCCTCCTCGGACGCGACGTCGCCGTGAAAATGATGCGGCCCGACCTCGCGCGCGACACCACGTTCCTCGAACGATTCCGCCGCGAAGCGCTCAATGCCGCCAAGCTCAACCATCACGCCATCGTCGCCGTCTACGACACCGGGCAAACAAGCGAAGCTGACGGTTCTGTTCCTTACATTGTCATGGAACGCGTCCGCGGACGCACCCTGCGGGACATCATCCGCGAAGACGGCGCCCTCGATCCCGAGTACGCCGCCACCGTCATGGCCGACGTCGCCGACGCGCTCCACTTCTCCCACGAAGCGGGCATCGTCCACCGCGATATCAAGCCCGCCAACATCATGATTACGGCCACCGGGTCCGTCAAAGTTATGGACTTCGGCATCGCGCGGGCGCTTGGCGACGCGACCTCCTCCATGACGCAAACCGCCGCCGTCATCGGAACAGCGCAATACCTCTCTCCCGAGCAGGCGCGCGGGCACTCCGCCGACCCACGATCTGACATCTACGCCAGCGGGTGCGTGCTCTACGAACTCATCACGGGGCGACCGCCCTTCCAAGGCGAGTCGCCCTTCTCCGTCGCGTATCAACACGTGCAAAGCACACCGGTACCGCCGTCGCACGTCGACGGCATCAGCCTTAACCCGACCACTGCCACCAACGTCGACGCCGTCATCATGACAGCTATGGCGAAGGACCCGGCCGACCGCTATGACGATGCCGCCGATTTCGCCGACGACCTTCGACGCCTGGCTAGCCACCGCACACCGCTGGCCGCACAGCATCGGACGAACCCATATAGCCCGGTGCCGCACCAGAACGATCCCAGTAACGTCGCGACCACTGTCATGCCCGCTGCTGGTGCCGCGGGAGGAGCTGGAGTAGCCGACGCAGCGGGAAGCGGCGCGCACAGTGCGGCCACCCAAGGTGCCCACGCAGCCCAACCCGGCCCGTCAGACGCACCCGGCCAAGCGCAAGGAGCACACGCGGCTGTCGCACCCGCAGGGAGCGAGACCGCCACGCGGAACTCCGGCAGCAAACACGCCAGCAGGCACTCCGAGCAGGGCAAAAAGAAACGCAGCGCACTGTCCACATGGATACGGATCATCTGGACGCTCGCTATCCTGGCCGTCCTCGGAATCGGTGGGGCCGTCGCATGGTCCTACTACCACGACAACACGACGAACAGCAGCCTCCCCCACGTCGACACTAACGACAACAAGAAGATAAGTATCCCCGACGTTCGGAACCTCACTGAGGATGACGCGATCGCCAAGCTCGAAGACGCGGGGTTCAAGGTGAAAACGCGGGAAGCGTCTAATGCCGACGTCGAAAAGGGCCACGTTATTGACACGAGCCCAGCGGCGGGATCACAAGTGCCCAAGGGCACCCAGGTCACGCTCACGATTTCCACCGGAAAAGAGCAAACTGACGTACCGAACCTGACGGGGAAGGACACACAGGAGGCTTCGCGGCTGCTTCAAGAAGCCGGGCTCGTTCTCGACCAAACGGTGAAAGAGGCGCCATCGGACAGCGTGCCCTCCGGCCGCATCATCGAGCAAACGCCGGCATCGGGTTCCCACGTCGCCAAGGGAAGTAGTGTGACCATCACGGTGTCCACTGGGCCGGAACGCGTCCGAGTTCCCGTCGTCACTGGTCAATCCATCGACGACGCCCGCGGCAACCTCGAAGGTGCCGGGTTCAAAGTGACGGTCACCGAAGTCGATTCCACCCGCCCTGAAGGCACAGTGCTCCGAACCGCCAACGAAGGCAACCAGATGCCCAAGGGAGCGACGATCGAACTTCAGGTCTCCCGCGGCAACCAGCTGACCATGCCCAACCTCGTCGGGCAAAGCACGAGCCAGGCGCTATCCGCGCTCCGCTCGGCTGGATGGACCGGTGGGACCACCCGGCTGACCACCCACGATCAAAAGACGAATGACCTCACCAAAATCAACGAGATCATGACTCAGTCGATCCCCGCTGGTCAGGCCGTCGACAAAGACTCCACGATCGACGTCGGCGTCGGCTCATTTAGCCTCCTGCCATAAAACGGGGGTTGGCGAATTAGTGCACAACCGCATGTACGGTTCACTAATTCGCCACAACCAGGACCAGGTTGAGGAAAAACCTTGCCTGGTCACTTTCACGCGACCTACAGCCCCGACAAGACGGCGTTATGCCGATTCTCCAGCTCACGCACGCGTTCCTCGTCGACAGGGAAACCAGCGCATCCCATCCAATTCGCCACAATACGATGGCCGCAGCTCGTCATGATCGACTCCGGGTGGAACTGCACACCATGCAAAGGCAGCGACGCATGCCGCATGGACATCACCATCCCCGAATCCGACCGACCGGTCACCACCAACTCCTCCGGCAGCGACGCCTCATCTACCGTCAGCGAGTGATATCGCGTCACCGTCACGGGATCCGGCAAACCACGCATCACACCCGTACCGTCATGCCACACCGGCGACGTCTTCCCGTGCAACAACTCGTCCGCACGGACAACCGAACCGCCCAAAGCCTCGGCCAACGCCTGATGCCCCAAACACACACCCAACATCGGGATCTCATGGCGGATACATGCTTTGATCAGCGGAATCGACTGACCTGCCGCCGACGGAGTCCCCGGCCCCGGCGAAATCAACACGCCGTCGAAACGTTGAACAACCGACCGGCCCGCGGCCCGATCCTCCGCGGAATCCACCAAACGGTCGTCGTCGTTACGCCACACCGTGCACGTCTCCCCCAGCTGCCCGATGTACTGCACAAGGTTGTATACAAAACTGTCATAATTATTGACGACGAGAATCCGCATACCGGCAATACTAACGGCACACCCAACCCGCAGCGTAGCTACCTAGCTATCACTGGTCCCACCTGTTACTGACCGTTACTGGGCAGACCCCTTCAGCCGGACACGATCACCCGGCAACCACGCCCACTGCTTCACCCGCCACGAACCGCACGACTGATCAACGTCTGAATCCGATGCCGCAGCCAGGTCCAGCGATGCCGGGGAATCCAACACAATCCACCGACAATTCGGCACATAGCCGTCCTGCACGAAATGGGCCTCCACACCGGCCAACTGACCAGCGATAAAGCGCATCACCGAACCGTGAACGACCACGATAAGATCACTCGGCGTACTCATATCCGACCCCACCGCACCGGGGACAAGGAGCGGCAGCATCGGGGTAATGCCCTCCAGGAAGCGACGGCGTGTTTCCCACCCGGACTGCCCACCGGGCATGCGCATATCCATCTTTCCCGACGACCACTGCAACTGGGTGTAGCGGTACGTGTGTATCGACTCCATGTCGGTGTTCATTTCCAGATCACCGGCGGTGACCTCGGTCAAACCCGGGATCGCCGTCGGCACAGTGGGATCATCCAGCTCCGCCGTGATGGGAACGGTCTTCACACCATCTGTCGACGGCGACGCGGTAAACACCGACGCGCCCTGGTTCACCATCCCTTGCGCGGCAAACCGGGCGGTCTTCCGGGCGCGGAGCGCTTCCGAGCTGATAATGACCGGGCGCGGTGAGCCCGGTGGGGCATCACCTTCCTGCACCTCACCTACTCCGGAGAGGGTGCCGTCGGCAACAATTCGCTCGCCACCGGTAAAAGCCTGCTCAACACCCATTGACGTTAAATCGGCGCCAGGCACAGCGGTATCGAGAGCGGTGATGAGGTTGGATGTCGTCTGCCCGTGGCGGAAAAGAATCAGCCGTCCGCGGGGTGCGTTCTGCTGCTTCTCCCCCGATACGCCGCTGTTTGATGCGCCACTGTTGACTGTTGTACCCACGTTATTCACCTGTTTTCCTCCAGCCGTTTGTCATCATTCTGTACTCGCTCACCGCGTGCCGCCGTGCCGACGACCCAGCGTTGTATCGCTCTACCACAGGACATCTGTATCCGGGGCGGTCCCTTCCGCCCGATGAACAATCCACTCCTGCGCGGTGAACCACTCATCGGGAGTTGCCGTCGACGGTTTATCCGGGCTCATTGTCGACGACGGAGCCACAACATCGGACGCGGTTACAGTATCGGACGCAACCGTTTGGCCCGACGTCGTCGCCACGTGGGGTCCGTCGTCGATCGGCCATGAGCCGAGGAAGCGCAGCACCTGGACCGTTCTATGCAAATGCTGCAAAGCCGTTGCCACATGTGGATCGGAGATATGCCCGCTCATGTCCATATAAAAGCGGTATTCTCCCAGCGCTTTCCGCGTGGGGCGGGACTCGATGCGCGTCAAATCCACACCATTCGACGACACCACCGTCAGCGTCCGAGCCAGCGCACCCGGTTCATTGCGGACGTTAAAGACGACCGACGTGCGATCACGACCCGTGTGAGCTGTGGGTTTGCCCGGCTTTCCCACCAACACGAAGCGAGTCTGCGCGCCGGCAACGTCGGCAACGCCATCGGCTAGTGAGTCCAAGCCATACAGCTGCCCGGCGCGAGCAGGCGCTGCGGCGGCGTCGACCTCTCCTCGAGCAACCATCTCTGCAGCTGCCGCGTTGGAGTGGGCGGCAACGAACTCGGCCGGCGGAAGGTGGTCATCAACCCACGATGTCAACTGGGGACGGGCAACAGGGTGGGCACTCCAGGTGGCGATGTCCTGGGGGCGGGTGCCCGGCCGGACGAGGATAGAGAAGGCGATCGGGATGGCGATTTCACGGTAGATCTGCAACGGGTGAGATCCTGCGAGCGCATCGAAAGTCCTGGTGACAGGGCCTTCAACTGAGCTTTCAATGGCAACGCACGCCCAATCGGCGCGGCCACGAATAACGGCGTCAACAGCGTGTTGAGGCGAATCGACGGGGAGCGGAACTATGCGGTGACCGTGTGCGGTGATGGGCTCGGTGGCTTTCACGCCGCTGCTTTCTAGCCCAGCAGCCCCCGTCCTTGCGCCCTGGGGCGGCGTGTCGCACCACCCACGGCCGGCGAATTCCAGCATGGCCATTTCCGTAAACGTCCCTGAGGGTCCGAGAAATGCGACGACGGGAATGTCCCGCTCGGATGTCTCGGGTGTGTGACTGGTTTGATTCGTTACCACGCTTTTTGACTGCTCGCTACTCATTCCACCTGCCTATGTTGTGGTGTTCTCTTCAACCCTAAACCACCGGGAATCAAGAAATCAGATAGACAAGGTGGTGGTGGCGCAACCGTATCCGCCTCCCCGTAGGCTGTCAGGTATGGATTTCCACGACGTGCTGGACGCCCCTTTGGCCGATATCCTCGCTATGGTGCGCGGTGGGCGTCGTCGCGTCGGAATTCAGGAGGCCGGTACACCTTCTGACCAGCATAGTCGTGACCAGCATCTTTCCCCGGACGTGCTGGCGGGCTTCGCGCGGGACCGTGTGCAGACCGCCCGGGAGTCAACCGGGCTAAGCACACAAGAGCTGGGTTTTGCACTGGATGACATTCCCGTCACCTATCCCAGCGTTCAGCGCAGTAGCGGCCCGTTCGCCGGCTTGCCTATTCCGATTAAGGATTTGCTCCCTGTACAGGGGATTCCCTGCACACAGGGCTCGGCCGACCGCGTGTCGGTACCGGAGAAGAATGACCCCGTGGCGGATGCGTTATTGGACGCCGGCGCCACCATTTTCGGAGCATCGTCCACCTCTGAACTGGGCTTATCGTGTTATACGGAACCGACCCATTTGCCGACGGTGGTTAATCCGGCGTTGCCCGGTCGCACGTCGGGTGGTTCGTCGGGCGGGGCGGCGGCATTGGTTGCTCGCGGCATCGTCCCGGTGGCGCATGGGAGCGATGGCGGCGGCTCGATCCGCGTTCCCGCTGCGTGTTGCGGGATCGTCGGGTTTAAGCCTCCGCACGATCCAATCGATGGGCAGCTGCGCGCGGATGGTTTTCTCGCGCGCACGGTCGCGGATGTCGCGGTAGCGTCGTCGCTAATTACTTTCCCTGGTCAACCGCGGGTGACCCGCACCCAGTGGGTTCCGGGGACGCCGAATGTGAGTGTTCCTTCTCAACGTCTACGTGTGGGAATTTTAACGAAACCGCTGCATAGTGCGGGCCAGAATGCGCCGCACCCTGCGCCTCGTCCGGCGCCGAATTCCCTGATGACGGGCGCTCTTCGAATCGCGGCCGATCGCGTGAGGGCGGCGGGGCACGATGTTGTCCCCGTGACCAGCCCATATCCGCCGGAGACGATCGAGCTGCTGCGTATCGTGCTGGCCTACCGGTGCAGGAATCTTGATGGCGCGTTGTCCCCGTTGAGCACGTATTTCCGTGACCTGGGCACGACGATCACAGCCGAGCAGTATGAGGATACGCTGGCCCGACTTCGGGAGCTCCCGGATCTGGTGCTCAGCCAATGGTCTGATGCGGCGAATGTAGATCTTGTGCTGAACCCGATCATTGCGTATCCGCCTCCGCCGGTGGGCACGTTCGCGACCTTGCCTCCGGAGGAAGATTTCGCGGCCCAAACCGCGTGGACCCCGTGGTGTACGTTGTGGAATTTGACGGGCTGGTCTGGGCTTTCCGTCCCCGTCGTGACGACGGCGATTGAGGGACCGTGGCACGGGTGGCCGGTGAGTGTGCACGTGGGCGCTGTGGGGGATCGTGTGTCGCCGTGGGAGGTTCTTGGTGTCGGGCTCATCGTCGAAAAGTAGTGTCACCGCGACGCTGCGCTGGGAAATCGTCATTGTCCTGGCCGTGACATTTGGTATGTCAGGGCTGCGGGCAACGTTGCGCCTGGTGGAGGCCCTGGCCTCCCCGACGCCGTTGAAGGGGCAGACCGCGCAGTTGAATCCGTCGCAGGCGCCAGCGGCGTGGCTTGATATGTCGCTGCAGGTGTTGTCGGCGGAGACCTTGGTGGCCTGGGGCGCGCTGGCTGTGTATATGTTGTGGGTTCATCCCGTGACGACGAGTCCTCTGCGGTTTTTGCGGTGGTCCGGACTGTCCGACGTGTGGCACGGGCTGGCGGCCGCTGCGGCGATTGGTCTGCCCGGGCTGTGCTTTTATGGCGTTGCTCGCGCGTGGGGTTTGTCGGCGACGGTTGATCCTGCGGCGGGGGTCCGCGCCTGGTGGTCGTACGTGTTGCTGGTCATTTCCGCGTGCGCGACGGCCTGGGCCGAGGAAGTGGTCGTCGTGGGGTGGCTGCAAACCTGCTTGACTCAGTGTGGTGTGTCGGGGGCGCCACGCGTGGTGGTGTCGGCGCTGTTGAGAGGCCTATATCACGTGTACCAGGGCCCGAGCGCGGGCGTGGGGAACGCGATCATGGGCCTGATTTTTGGGACGTATTTTGAGCGTACAGGCCGTGTGTGGCCGCTGGTCATTGCTCACGCGGTTATTGACTGCGTGGCTTTTGTGGGCGCAGCGCTATTAGCCGGCCATCTGCCGTGGCTGGGGCTGTAGATAATGTGCCCACACTAGGCCGTGTAACTCTAGCCCCACGCGTTCCGATATACTCAACGTTTGGTTTTCACCTGTAGCTGCGTCACCTGCATATTCACGGGCCCAGATGGGAGTGAACCGAATGATCGCAGTCCCAGAGCCTGAGCGTCAGTCGCTAGGCCGGAACGTCCCCTGCCGTCGCCGGGGTGCTGCCAGCGTTATCACTGGTAAGCGATACTTTTGTCGGAAGGAAATTTTGTGCCTGCTTTGTCGCTTCGGAGTGCTAGCCGGTTTGGTACCGGCCGTGCCCGTAAAGCACTAAGCAGAACACAGAGCCGCGGTTCAAATAGCAGCTCGGCCATAATCATCGGGTGGCCGGCCCACGTGTTGGGCCTCCTCGTGGGGCTCCTGACACAATTAATCTGGCACGGCCCACGCGAGAACGGCGACTGGGCCGCATTGTGGATCGCCGGCAAGCTCCTCCGCCAGGGCGATGATCCGCACATCTACGACTACGCCCCTGATGATTTTGCTGCCTGGGCAGGCCCTTTCTGGCAGCCATTCGCGCAGCAAGATGTCACATCAGCCTCACCACATCCGTTTGTTCAGGCACCGTTCGTTGCTCAAATGGCCGAGGCCCTGACATTCGTAATGTCATTCCATACATCGGTGTTCTTCTTGACGGTGGCGTCTGGGTGGGCGCTGGTCGTGCTGGTGGCCATCGCATTTTATGTGTGGTTTCACCGCCCGATCCCCATGGGCGTGTTGGTCGGCGTCACGCTGGTGGTGTGGCTTTCCACCCCATTCCAGTGGTCGATCACATTGGGACAAACGACGCCCTTGGTCACCGCTGGCATTGCGTATAGCATCGCGGCAGCGCGCCGTCGTCCCTGGTCAGCGGGCATCGCACTAGGGGTCGTTAGCGTCATTAAGCTCACGCCGCTGGCTCTCATTCCGCTGATGCTGCTGTTCCGTCGGTCACGTCGAACGTCGCTCATCGCTATCGCAACAACGGCCCTCTGCTTCGGCTTCTCCGTACTAACCGTGGGGTGGCCACTGCACGAAATCTGGCGTGCGCGGATTCACATGTTCTCCACGTACAAAGTGATCGCGCCGACGAGCCAGACCTTCGTGTCAATCATGAAGCGCCATCTTATCGACGAGGGACCCGCGAGCGCGCCGATTATCCAGGACACGCCCGGCTGGATGGTGGTCACACCGATGATGCTGGCCGCCGTGATTGCCCTGGCCTTGGGCATCGCGGCCTACCGCTGTCGCGGGCGGGCCTTCGAGATCATCATGGTGGGCGCCATGTGCGTGGCCACGTGTTTCTCCGGATTCGTGTGGACGCACTATTTCATCATCGTTGTGTTGCCGGCCTTCGGTGTGTTCGCGCTGACCGCTCGCCGCAGGTGGGCGGTGGCGTGCATTGCGATGGTCAGTGTCCTCTATTTCCCTCCGCTTTCCGACGTTATTTCGTCGCAGCACGATAACCGCTACTTTGCTCAAACAGGCTTTTATGTCCCCGGCGGGGCATTGATGGCGACGATTGTCATGCTGTTCTTGCTGGCAGCCGCTGTTGTGGTACCCGCACGTCGGGCGGCTAGCGCTGGGCTCCCCAACTCCGCACCGGAGTTCCGGGCGCCGTGGGACGCAGGGGCATCTGCAAGGAGACGCACCAGCACACCCATAGCTAGGCGCTCCACCCCGCGAGCGGGCGCACGTTCCGCAGTCGCCCGCTGGTTCGCCCACGCTAACGCGCCCCATTCCACCTTCATCTCCGGTTCATCGCCACGTCAGCGTGGCCACATCGTCGGCAGAATGGGCCATATCGTTGCGGTGCTCTCCGGCCTTGTCACTGTCTTAGCGTGGAACTCCCACCGGCAGACAGATGATTGGTCCTCACTGTGGATCGCCGGCAAACTCGTCGCGCAAGGGGATAAGAACCATATTTACGATTACAACCATCAGGATTTTGCGCGCTGGGACGGGGAGTACTGGGCACCATTTGCCAATGAGCACGTCACATCCCCCTTGCCTCACCCATTTATTCAGGCGCCGATCGTGGCAGAAGTAATGAGCCTCATTACTCGCATCATGAGCTACGACTTTTCGACGCTCGCGCTGGGGTTCTTCTCCGGCTGGGCCATGGTGATCACTGTCGCCTGCGCCTATCGCATCTGGGTGGGGCGGCCGATCCCACTCGTTCTTCTGCTACCCGTCGTTGTCGTGGCCTGGGTGTCAGCGCCATTTTCCATGGCTATTTGTCTGGGCCAAACAAGCCCCCTGATCTACGCGGCCATTGCCTACGCGATTGCCGCTGCACGCACTCGTCCTCGCTCGGCGGGCATTGTGCTGGGCTTGGTCAGCGTCGTAAAGCTCAGTCCTTTCGCTCTGATCGCCCCGATGTTCCTTTTCCGTCGGTCACGCCGTACAGGCGGAGTCGCCGTCTTCACCACTGTGGTGGCGTTCCTCATGTCGCTGGTCACGCTGGGGGCGGATGTATTCCGCACCTGGTACCGTGTCATTCACGATCTATCATCCGCCCGCATCGTTGCGGTGGAGAGTCAAAGTTTCGCGTCGATTATGTTGAGAAGTCATCTTCGCGACGACACCAATATCTTGGTTCCTATTATCCGGAATCCCCCCACCTGGGTTGTGGTGGTTCCACTCATCATGGCAGCTTTGCTGGCCATCCTGGTTCTCGCGGCCGCGTATGTGCGTCGGGAATATGCGTTCCCGCTGTTCATGGTGGGAA
>OJLB01000245.1_pt1 | contig 31106 bp, 17 predicted proteins | sample 1596861 | NCBI WGS metagenome assembly OJLB01 (sample SAMEA3904681, study PRJEB24821) | metagenome | biome: Builtin; feature: hospital; material: surface | place: USA | collected 2013-06-06
ATCTACACGTAAGGAGTCGTCGGCAGCGTCAGATGTGTATAAGAGACAGCTTCTTATTAGTATCAAAAGTTTTATTTTTGAACTTATTAAGTGGATTTGCAGAACCTCTTAGCACAGTCTCTAACATGCTAATTTTAGTAGGCTTTTGAGCATTAAAATTATTTTTTATATTAATTAATACAAGAGAACAATTATTAAAGGCATATTTTGAAGCTTCTCTATAACCTTTCTCATCTTTTTTATCAAAACCTAGTTTTTTCATAGAAATGGTATATAGCAATCTATTAAACCATGCATTTGTTCTCAAATCAAAATGCTTAGCGATCCTTTCTGTAAAAGAAACTGTTTCGGCTTTTCCTACCAAAATAATATCTTCTTTTTCTTTGAAGATATATACTCCACAGCCTCCTTCAATAAACTCGTCATTACAATAAGTTAAGTCTTTAACTTTCAATTCATTTAAAGGAATTCCATCTGTTTTTTTGATTACGTCAATAAAGCCACTAAGTGTGAAATCTTCATAATTTTCAAATTCTATAATGTAGTTTTTCATATTCATTATTTTACAAGAATGATTACTTTTGAGTATACTTTTCTTTAATATAATCAGCTACTTTATCTATTTCAGGGAATAAAGTACTTTTGTTTATACCTAAATTATCTAATTCTTTTAAAATTAATTCTTTTTTTGAGCTTTTTATTATTATCCTATTATTGTTCTTTGTTTTGCTATCAGTTTTTGAAGCAGTAAAAAACTCTTCAAATTCATCTTTACTATTCTCTTCTACTTTCCCTCTTATTATCCACTGAAAAGGAATTTTAGCCATATTTTCTTTAAAAGATGTATACCAAGCAAAACGAGGACTTTCTTGTATACCAAAAATTAAGAAAGCTCCGTGTTGTCTTACTATACGTGGGTTATCTAACTTAGGCTTAATTGCGAAAACACTTTCTACATCATTAGGATTTATAATATTTTGAAAGTATGATTTATCTTCTTTTATAAAATGCAATAATTCTCCAAAATAATATTTATTAATAGATAATCTTTCCTCCCAAAGAAGAGATTTGATTTTATTATCCAATTTTTTAAGTAGTATCCATTTCAGTTGTTTTTTCTCTTCTTTAGAAAAAGAGTAAAAATGATCTCTAATTACTCTATTTATAAAATCCTTTATCTCAGTTTCATTCAAAAAGAGAACGTCTGGCAGAGAATAACTTTCAATTGCACTTACAGATTTTTCCAATTCTATATTGTAGTGTTGTTCAGAAAGTTTATCTTTTACATTCTCTATACTATTCTTATATTCTTTTAAAAATGGTATATTCCTTAACCTATAATAAAAAGAACTTTTGCATTTTGCAAGGTTAGCTAAAACAGTGACTCTATCACTATCAAAGTAACAAGTACTTTCTTCAGGGATATCAAATACTACAACCTCTCCATCTTTGTCTTTATTTTCAACACACGCAAAATAAAGAGCCACTAAGGGATTTGTTGTTAAATCTAATATTCTTGTAGGAACTCCATAATGTTGCATTAATACTAATGATTCTATAGTATTCTTTCCTTTAAAATCATAAGGTACTTTAGCAATAGTCTCTCTATAGATTTTGTCTTCATTCTCTATGTAAAGAAATTCACCTTCTTTGTTTTTCCTATAGATAGAAGGTTCTAATTCATAAACTTCATTAGAATGTCCTCTATAAAATAGAGTATTTTCTTTTATCTTATTTTCTCCTTTTTCTTCTTTTCCTATCTTATTTATCTCATCCAAAAAATCACTTAGACTTTCTATGTATATTATATTTTCATTATTTTCTATATTTTGTGTATCCATATTTTCATTTATTAAAGAAGGATTTACAAAATTCCTAAGATATAATCTAATAAACAAAACAACCGCCCGTCCATACTCCTCGCACTAATCATTCAACTTCAACACCGCCATAAACGCGCTTTGTGGGATTTCGACGTTGCCGACTTGGCGCATACGTTTCTTACCGGCTTTCTGTTTCTCTAAGAGCTTACGCTTACGCGAGATGTCCCCTCCGTAACATTTGGCAGTAACGTCCTTACGCAAGGCTTTAATAGTCTCGCGCGAGATGATTTTAGCCCCAATAGCTGCCTGTATCGGGATGTCGAACTGCTGGCGCGGTATCAGTTCGCGCAGCTTCTCGCACATCTTCTTACCTATATTATAAGCATTATCAGCGTGGATAAGAGCCGAAAGCGCATCTACCGACTGCGAGTTGATAAGAATATCGACCTTTACAAGGTTAGAGGCACGCATTCCGATAGGGGAGTAGTCAAACGAAGCATAGCCCTTGCTCACCGTTTTGAGGCGGTCGTAGAAGTCGAATACTATCTCGGCAAGTGGCATATCAAAGTTTAGCTCTACACGCTCAGGGGTGAGGTAGTGCTGATTGGTTATCTGTCCGCGTTTTTCTATACAGAGCGACATTACTTGCCCTACAAAGTCCGATTTGGTAATGATACTCGCCTTGATGTAAGGCTCTTCTACACGGTCTAATTTGGAAGGGTCGGGCAGGTCTGATGGGTTATTAACGATAATCGCTTTTTCAGGTTCTTTCTTGGTAAAGGCGTGGTAACTAACGTTAGGCACGGTGGTAATAACGGTCATACCAAACTCGCGCTCTAAACGCTCTTGCACAATCTCTAAGTGTAGCATACCCAAGAAACCACAACGGAAACCAAAGCCCAAAGCCGCTGAACTCTCTGGCATAAACACCAGTGAAGCATCGTTAAGCTGTAGCTTTTCCATTGAGGCGCGTAGCTCTTCGTAATCTTCGGTATCTACCGGATAGATACCCGCGAATACCATCGGTTTTACGTTCTCAAAACCGTCAATAGCCTCTGTACAGCCGTCTACTGCCGAGGTAATAGTATCGCCCACTTTCACCTCGCGCGCATCTTTAATACCGGTGATAAGATACCCCACATCGCCGGCACTAATCACTTGCTTAGGCACTTGATTAAGCTTAAGGGTACCTACCTCGTCGGCATCGTAGGTCTTGCCGTTGGACATAAATTTGATTTTCTGCCCTTTGCGTATCTCGCCATTCATCACGCGGAAGTAAGTCTCTACCCCGCGGAAAGAGTTATACACCGAGTCGAAGATAAGCGCTTGTAGCGGTGCTTTAGGGTCGCCCTTAGGAGCAGGAATACGCTCGATAATCGCCTCTAAAATAGCCTCAACGCCCAAGCCGGTCTTACCACTGGCAGGGATAATATCCTCAGGCGAGCAGCCCAGTAGGTCTACTATATCGTCTTTCACCTCCTCAGGGTTAGCGCTGGGTAGGTCTATTTTGTTGAGTATGGGTATGATTTCGAGGTCGTTTTCGAGTGCCAAATAGAGGTTAGAAATGGTCTGAGCCTGAATGCTTTGGGCTGCATCTACTATCAGTAGCGCCCCCTCGCAAGCCGCGATAGAACGCGATACTTCGTAAGAGAAATCGACGTGACCGGGGGTATCGATAAGGTTAAGGATATAAGTTTCGCCCTTATATACGTACTCCATCTGTATAGCGTGGCTTTTGATAGTGATGCCGCGCTCGCGCTCTAAGTCCATATTGTCGAGCAACTGGTCTTGTTTTTCGCGTTCGGTTACGGTTTGGGTAAAGTCGAGAAGGCGGTCAGCAAGGGTACTCTTGCCGTGGTCGATATGTGCAATAATGCAGAAATTACGGATGTTTTTCATCGGGTATTACGATTTCGCTATTAACTATTATAATTAAAGGGGCAAATATACGAATAATTAGCAAATTAGCAAAATTAGCAAAATTAGCAAATTAGCAGATTAGCAAATTATCCTGTATCGTTCCTATATTGTTCCTATATCCTTCCTATATCGATTGTATAGGGTTGGTAGTAAGAAATAATTTGCTACTTTTGCATCTTAATAATTCTATAAGAAAAAACTAATGAACACTAACAATTGGAAAAAGAGTCTTAACGACTTTGGACAGCAAGGCACGCCCTGTCTGTTTATTATTGATTACAAAGGAGAAAACGGACAGGTATTTCCGCTCTCTGAGCTTCCTGATGATATTAAATTTTCTTTTTCAGAAGAGAAAAAGGCAGATGCTACTCCTATCGCTATAGAAAAATACCCTGTTGCTTATCCAGAGTTTGAAAAAGCCTTTAATAAGGTGCATTCTCATCTGAAAAATGGCGATACAGAGCTTGTAAATCTCACTTTTGCTACTGAAATATCGGCTGTTTCACTGCCAGAAGTGTATCGGAATGCTTCTGCTAAATACAAAATCTTATATAAAAATGATTGGGTGTGCTTTTCGCCCGAGATTTTTGTGAAAATAGAAGATAATTTGATAAAAACCTATCCGATGAAGGGGACTATCAGTGCTACTATCCCCGATGCAGAGGCTACTTTATTGCACAATGAAAAGGAAATTGACGAGCATCATAAGGTGGTGCGTCTGTTGTCTGACGATTTGCAAAAAGTGGCTACTAATGTGCATACCACTCGCTTTAGGTACGTAGATGTTATTAAAAAATCTACAGGCGACCTCCTTCAGACTAGTTCTGAAATAGTAGGCGAGTTGCCGGCTAATTGGCAAGAGCATTTGGGCGATTTGTTGGCGGCTATGCTTCCGGCAGGCTCTATAGCAGGAGCCCCTAAAGAGAAATCGGTAGCGGTAATTGACGAAGCAGAAACTTATGAGCGCGGTTTTTATACCGGTATTGCGGGCGTTTTTGACGGCAAGAAGGTAGATAGTTTTGTGCTCATACGCTTTATAGAGCGCATAGGCGACCGCTATTTCTACAAAAGTGGTGCAGGGATTACTGCCCAAAGTAAGCCGCTAAATGAGTATAACGAAATTATTGAGAAAATATATATACCTATCTGATGCCTCACCAATTTATTGAAACGATAAAGCTCTCTGACGGATGTGTTTTTCATTTAACATATCACCAAGAGCGCGTATGTAATACTTTTTCGCATTTTTTTCCTAACGAAAAGGTACTTTCGCTGTCGGATATGATTGAAAAAGTATCCTTACCTACCCAAGGGAAGCACAAAATACGCATAGTATACGGCAGCGAGTGCCCCACGATAGAGGTTCTTCCTTATCAGATACGCTCTATTGCTACTATTAAATCTGTAGAAGCCGACTTTTTGGACTATAGCTATAAGTTTTTAGACCGCACTTTCCTCAACACCCTAAAGGAAAGTGCGGGTACTGATGAGGTTATCTTTGTTAAAAACGGCAAGGTAACCGATAGTAGCTATGCTAATATTATCTTTTTTGACGGACGACAATGGGTTACGCCCTCTACCTTTCTTCTTAATGGCACCTGTCGTCAGCGACTGCTTAAAGAAGGCAAAATAAAGGAAGCGCCTATACACTACACCGATATTCACCACTTTGAACAAATAGGCTTTATAAATGCTATGCTCGATATAGGAGAGCTTAGTTTGCCTGTAAGTCAGGTAATAAATAAAATATTTTAAATACTAAATCGTTTTCTTTTAGTTTTTGGTGTTTTTAATTATTTCGTTTATGTTGTTATTTTCTTTAAAATAGTGATTTCGGTATGAATATAGAGAGGTTATTAGAAAGAATAGGAAATTAAATAGAGAAAATTTTACTATCTAAACTACTGATAGTGAGTGTTTTTTGATTGTTAAAGTAAGGTGTTAGTTCGTTTATAATTAAAAAACTTTAAAAAATATTTGTCAGTTTTAAATTATTGACGTAAATTTGCCGTGTTATTTTAAAAATGTAATGAGGTTAATGAGGTAGCTCTTAGCTTCGAGATAAAAAAAATAAATAAAACAATGGATTTTAAACAATTAGAAAAACAATATCGCGATGAGCTTCTACAAAAGGTGGTTCCTTTTTGGTTAGAAAAATCGCAAGATAAACAGTATGGAGGCTATTTTACTTGCCTCGACCGAAAAGGTAACGTATTTGATACTGATAAGTTTATATGGCTGCAAGCCCGTGAGGTATGGCTCTTTAGTATGCTATACAACCGCGTAGAAAAACGCCAAGAATGGTTAGACTGCGCTATACAAGGGGCTGAGTTCCTTAAAAAATACGGACACGATGGGCAGCTAAACTGGTACTTTTCGTTAGACCAACAAGGCAACCCTTTAGTAGAACCTTATAACATCTTCTCTTATACCTTTGCCACTATGGCTTTCGGTCAGCTAAGCATCGCTACAGGCAATAAAGAATACGCTGATATCGCTAAAAAAACTTTTGATATAATCCTCTCTAAACAAGACAATCCTAAAGGCAAATGGAGCAAAGCCCACCCTGGTACGCGTTCGCTCAAAAACTTTGCCCTACCGATGATATTGTGCAACTTAGCCCTTGAAATAGAGCCGCTTTTGGAACCCTCATTTATAGAAGAGGCTATGGAAGCCTGCATTCACGAGGTGATGGAAGTATTTTTGCGTCCGGAGCTGGGGGGTATAGTAGTAGAAAATGTGAATACTGACGGTAGCTTGTCGGATACTTTTGAAGGTAGACACCTTAACCCCGGTCACGCTATTGAGGCAATGTGGTTTATAATGGACTTAGGTAAGCGCCTTAACCGCCCTGCTCTGATAGAAAAAGCAGTGCAAACTACCCTAACAATGCTTGAGTATGGTTGGGATAAACAGTACGGAGGTATCTACTACTTTATGGACAGAAAAGGCTGTCCGCCTCAGCAATTAGAATGGGATCAGAAATTGTGGTGGGTACATATCGAAACGCTTATTTCGCTTATAAAAGGTTACCAACTAACAGGCAATAAAGACTGCCTACAATGGTTTGAGAAAGTGCATAACTATACTTGGCAGCACTTTAGAGACCCTGAATACCCTGAGTGGTGGGGGTATCTCAACCGCCAAGGGGAGGTACTTCTCGACCTGAAAGGCGGTAAGTGGAAAGGCTGTTTCCACGTGCCAAGAGGTTTGTACCAAGTTTGGAAAACCATCGCGATGATTAATGAAAAATAACAAAATAGCAAATGAGGAAGTCTATACTAATCATTTTAGCTTTACTAATACTCACGGCTTGTACTGAAGCCCCAAAAGAACGAACTATGAAGATTAATATTACAACACTTGCAACTCAAGGCTTAGAGGGCGACCTTCAGAAAGGCGTTTCGGCTGCCTACGCCGCACTTATAGGCGAAGACCTATTGGTGGCAGGCGGTTGCAATTTCCCTGATAAACTCGGTTTTGAAGGGGGCAAAAAAGTGTTTTACGAGGCAATACTTCACTTTGATAAAAATCAAAATCAATGGCAGACGATAGGCAAACTACCTGAAGCCGCTGCTTATGGCGTATCGGTAGCCATTCCTGATGGCTATCTGTGGATAGGTGGGCAAACGGCTACTAACTCGTTAGCTACCTGCCATAAAGTGCAATATTCAAAAGAAAAAGGGCTTACTCTTACTGACTTTCCTGCCTTGCCCGAACCTCTTGACAACTTTGCAGGGGCGAGCGTAGGCAGTAAGGTGTTTGTAGCAGGCGGCAACGCTTCGGGCAAAGCCTCTAACAAAGTATTTTATATAGATACGGCTACAGATAAACAATGGAAGCAGTTAGCTGATTTCCCTGGTGAGGCGAGAGTACAGCCTGTATTGGCTGCTATCGAAAAAGAAAACGATACTCTTTTGTATGTGTTAGGAGGCTTTTTCGGAGGTGATGCCACTAAAGCGCCTACTATGGGCGAAAAGGTATTGGCTTTTAGTTTGAAGCAACAACAGTGGCAGGAAGTAGGGGTACAAGAAAGTCCTAATAAAGAAATCTTTTCGCTTACGGGGGCTACTGCCTTGGCTATTGACAATCGTTATATAGCTTGTTTTGGAGGGGTGAACCACCGTCTGTTTATCAATACTATTACAGACCTTTATCACTTAGGTAAAGATACTACCCTTACTGATGAGCAACGCAAGCAGAAGAATTACGACTATATGTCGCATTATATGACGCAACCTATTGAATATTACCAATTTAATAAGGAATGCTATCTGTTTGACACGTACTCGCAGCAGTGGTCAGTACTCGATACGCAAGCTGATTTTGCACGGGCAGGCGCTACTTTAGTAGGTACCCCTGCTGAGTTTTACCTTGTGCAAGGGGAACTTAAACCCGGTGTTCGCAGCCCTAAAACCTATCGATTGAAAATTAACTAACCGCGCACCACTAACGACTAAAAACTAACGATTCATATGAAAAACAGTAAAATATACCCTTGGATAGTAGTTGCCCTGCTATGGGTGGTGGCACTACTGAACTATTTAGACCGACAAATGCTCTCAACGATGCAAGAGTCGATGAAAATGGATATTACAGAGCTCGCGGTAGGCGAGAATTTTGGTCGCCTAATGGGTATCTTCCTCCTTATTTACGGATTGATGAGTCCGGTGGCAGGTATTTTGGCAGACCGTCTAAACCGCAAGTGGATGATAGTAGGTAGCCTTTTTGTATGGTCGGCCGTGACCTACGGAATGGGTTATGCTACCACCTTTGACCAAGTGTATTGGCTACGCGCCCTAATGGGACTTAGTGAAGCGCTTTACTTGGCTACAGCCCTTTCGATGATAGCAGACTACCACACTTCTAAATCGCGTTCGCTAGCAGTAGGTATCCATATGTCGGGACTCTATGCCGGTCAGGCTTTGGGCGGTTTTGGGGCTACCATTGCCTCTAACTACACTTGGCACACCGTGTTTCACTGGTTTGGTATAGCAGGTATAGTGTATGCTGTGTTCTTAGTCTTTACCCTTTTCGATATAGAGCGCAAACCACGTGTAGTAGTGAAAACAGCTGTTCCGACAGAAAAAAGTGGATTATGGCAGTCGCTTACGCTGGTATTTGGCACTTTCTCCTTCTGGATATTGCTCTTCTACTTTATGGCATCGAGCTTCCCAGGATGGGGTACTAAGAACTGGTTGCCTACCCTTTTTGCTACCAATTTGGGGGTAGATATGGCTACCGCAGGGCCTATGGCTACTATTTCTATTGCTATATCTTCATTCTTAGGAGTGCTTATAGGAGGTACCTTGTCCGACCGCTGGGTACAGACCAATATCAAAGCGCGTATTTATACCAGTACCATAGGGTTAGGGCTCACCATACCTGCCCTAATATTGATAGGCTTTGGCAACTCGCATATAGCGATGATAGGGGCGACTTTGCTCTTCGGTATCGGCTATGGGATGTTCGACACCAACAATATGCCTATCTTGTGCCAAATAATACCACAACAACAGCGCGCTACAGCGTATGGCATTATGAATATGGGCGGTGTATTTGCAGGTTATGCCGTTACCCGAATGCTCGGTAGCTCTACCGATGCGGGCAACTTAGGTGCTGACTTTAGCAAATTATCGGTAATCATCTTGATAGCTATCGTGCTGATGCTGGTATTCTTAAAACCAAAAAGAGAAATATGTGGCAATTAATTTGCCGATTTGTCGATTTGTCGATTTGTCAATTTGTCAATTTGTCGATTTGCCAATAAGCTAACAACTAAAAAATTAATAACTAAATAATATGACATTTGAAAAAATTAATGGGCTGATAGTAGCGCCCTTTACCCCTTTTGACAAGAAAGGGGAGGTAAATTTAGACCCTATAGATGAGTATGCAAAACTTTTGCAAAGAAATGGACTAATAGGAGTGTTTATCAACGGTTCATCAGGCGAAGGCTATATGATGACGGTTGAAGAACGTATGAAGATAGCAGAGAAATGGGTGTCAGTAGCCCCTAAAGGCTTCAAAGTGATAGTACACTGCGGGGCTACTTGTATAAAAGATAGCTATAAAATGGCACAACACGCCCAACAAATAGGGGCTTTTGGTATCGGAGCTATGGCATCGCCTTTCCCTAAAGCGGGTAGGGTAGAAGAGTTAGTGAAATACTGCGAAGAAATAGCTTGCGGAGCACCTAATTTGCCTTTCTACTTCTACCATATACCGGTGCTTAACGGAGTGTATTTGCCAATGTTGCCTTTCTTAAAAGCTGCTGACGGTCGTATTCCTAACTTAGCAGGTATCAAATACACCTACGAGCCGCTATATGAGTACAACCAATGTATGCTCTATAACAATGGTAAGTATGATATGCTTTATGGCTTAGATGAGACTATCCTTAACGCCTTAGTGATGGGAGGAGCACGCGGAGGTATCAGTGGTACAGGTAGTTATATAGGCAAGGTGCTAGTAGGTATTATAGACGAATATCACAAAGGCAATATAGCTAAAGCTGCCGAACTGCAAAACTACGCCCAAGATGTGATAAACGTAATTGCTAAATATCGCGGTAATATAGTATGTGGCAAACGCATAATGAAACTGCTTGGCTTAGACTTAGGTATTAACCGTACACCTTTCCAAAACATCACCGATGAAGAGGAAGCTGTGATAAAGAAAGAGTTAGAAAGCATAGACTTTTTTAATAAATGCAATAAATAGTCGTTAGTCGTTAGCGATTAGTCGTTAGCAAGTGACAATATTCTAACTACTAAAGACTAACGGCTAAAAACTAAATCATAACTAATTGGAAATTAAATATACTTGATTATGAAACAAAAGATTTTATTTTGTTCGTTCTTCTTGATGCTCTTTACCGCTATAGGTTGGGCACAAGAAAAAATAGTGAAAGGGACGGTATCGTCAGACGAGTTGCCGTTGCCAGGCGCTGCTGTGGTTGTGAAGGGTACCACTCACGGTACTCAGACCGACTTTGATGGGAATTATACCCTAACTGTAAAAGAGGGTGATATTCTTGTGTTTAGCTTTGTAGGCTATACCACTCAGGAGAAAAAAGTCACTGGAGGAGGTAAAAATCTAACCGTCAATATCAAGCTAAAAGAAGAGACTAATACGCTTGATGAGGTGGTAGTGACTGCGTACGGGGGTACTCAGAAGAAAGCTAAAGTAACGAGTTCTATTGCTACCGTAAAGGCAGAAGTACTCTCTACAGGTTCGTTCTCTAACCCAGCGCAAGCCCTTTCAGGAGCAATAGCAGGGCTTAGGGGTAGCACAAACTTCGGGTAGTCCGGGAGCTGCTCCTACCTTAGTGCTTCGTGGGGGTACTAACCTTGATGGTTCTGGTTCGCCTCTTATTATCATAGACGGGCAAATCAGAGGGGGATTAAGCGATATTAATCCTGATGATATTGAGTCGATGGATATTTTGAAGGATGCTGGAGCTACCGCTATTTATGGGGCAAGAGCTAGCAATGGGGTGGTATTGATTACTACTAAAAAAGGTAGAGCAGGTACCTCATCACTCAATGTGAAGTTGAAACACGGTTTTGCTTATATGAATAACCAAGTAGACTTCCTTAGTGCGCGCGACTACCTTTATTGGCAACGTACCGCTATACGCAACAGTGCACGTGTGTGGCAAAATGGTGGAGGTGTTTGGAAAGGCTTTACTAATGAAGCTACCCTAAATGGGGCTCAACCTTATGGTACAGGCAACAAACACTTCAAAAGTATGACCGATAACACCGTGCTAAACGCTAACGAAAACCCTAACTCTTATTGGTCTACTATGTTTTCAGAAAGCCTTTCACCTTCTCAAAAACAACAACTTCTTTCAGAAGGCTGGCAAACAATGACCGACCCTATCACAGGCAAAGAGCTTATCTTTTACGATTTTGATTTTAAGAAAGCAGCTTTCCGTCCGTTTGCGCTTACCAGAGACTATTCGTTATCAATGACAGGCGGTAACGACAAAGGGAAATACTATGCTGGTTTGGGTTATTATAACCAAGAAGGGTTGCCTATTATGAGCTGGTATAAACGCCTTACCGGTACTTTGAATGCTGAATACAAGTTAAAACCTTGGCTTACCTCTACCAGCAACTTCTCTATAGCTTATGCTACTTGGTATAAAAATGCTAATGACGCCGATGATAACGCTTATTTTGGCCGTATGCTTTCTGCCCCTCCTACTCAAAAAGATAAAGTAAACGGACAGATAGTTATGGGACGCGGTGGTAATGATGGTAACCCACGTTTCTACGAAGGGGTATTTCTTCGCGACAATAGTACTAATAAAATTAACTTTGGGCAAAGCCTTAGAGCCGATTTGTACAAAGGTCTTTCATTAACCGTAAGCGGACAGCTGATGTTTGATGAAGGATATTATGAGGCTTTTGATAAAGACCACCAAATATCACCCGGTAAAAATGCTAATAACTGGAGTAGAAGCAGAGGCTCTTCTGCAAGTTTTGAAAGAACCATACGCCAAACTTACAATAGTATCTTGAACTATAAGTTTGATATAAACGCTCACCACTTTGATGCGATGGCAGGTTATGAGTATTACGATAGCTATACACGTGGGCTTAGTGCTTCAGGTTCTGAAGCACCTACTGATGAGTTTCAAGATTTGGGGCTGACTTCTAATAAAGAGGGCAAACGTGGAGTAGATACAGATCACTATGGCAACAGAATCAAATCGTACTTTGGGCGTTTGAACTATGATTACGCTGATAAATACTTGTTCTCATTCACCATTCGTCGCGATGGTTACTCTCGATTGATTAACAACCGTTGGGGTAACTTCCCAGCAGCTTCTTTGGGTTGGATTATCTCTCGTGAAGACTTTATTCCTGATAACGTAAAAGAAGTACTTTCGTTTGCAAAACTCAGAACCAGCTTTGGGTTGAATGGTAATGTGCCTGATAAATTCATAGGTAATTACACTCTGCAAGGTTCTTATGGCACCAATAAATATAACGGAGCAGTGGGATATGCTATTGGTAATTTCCCTAATAAAGGACTTCGTTGGGAAAAAACACGTACCTTTGAGGTCGGCTTAGATTTAGGATTTATCAGAAACCGTATCAATGCTAACTTTACGGTATACGACCGTTTAACAAGCGATAAGATACAATCGATGACCCTTCCTCACTCATCAGGAGCATCGGCTATCAATACTAACAATGGATCTTTCAGAAACAGAGGGGTAGAAATAGAAACAAACTTCCGTATTATTGAAAAGAAAGATTTGCGTTGGAATTTAGCCATAAATGCCGCTTATAACAAAAATACAGTAGTAAAACTGCCTGATAACGGTTACCCTAACAACCGACAAGATGCTTTTGAAGTATATGATGGTACCACAGGCAATAAAAAATGGGTAGGTGGTTACCAAGAAGGACAAGAACCTGGTGATATGTATGCATACGATGCCTTAGGCGTATACCAAAATGAAGAACAAGTACGTCAGTTAGCAAATAACTTAGTAGATGAAACAGGGTCTAAAAAGTTATATGGTCCTGCTGCTTGGGCACGCTTAAGCGATGCTGAAAAAGAAAAAGGACTACCTATTCAGCCTGGTGATGTAATCTGGAGAGATGTAAATGGCGATGGCAAAATAGATAAGTACGACTTAGTGAAGGCTGGTAATATGTTCCCTAAATGGACAGGAGGTCTTAATACTACTCTAAGCTATAAAAATATGCGTCTTTCTGCCCGTATGGACTACGCGCTTAACTTTAAACAACGTATCTCAGTAGGTAACTCATTACCTTGGTACTTAGGTAATATGCAAGGTACTTTCAACACTGTTAAACAAGTGAAAGATACTTGGACACCTGATAACCCTACCGCTAAATATCCTAAGTATTATTGGGCTGACCAACTCGGTAAGCGCAATTACGAACGCAGTTCAACTATGTTTATATACGAAGGTAGTTACTTAGCTTTCCGCGAGGTAGCTCTTAGCTACAATTTTGAAAAAGATATAGTAAGCAAGGTAGGACTTGATAACTTAGAAGTTTCGTTAATAGGTCAGAACTTAGGTTATCTTACCAAAGCAGAAACCTATTCTCCTGAAGCATTAGGACAATCAAGCTCTGGGTATCCACTGCCAAGAACTATTATCTTAGGATTGAATATAACCTTTTAAAAAATGTGACGTATGAAAGTTTTTAAATATATAACAATTACCGCAGGGTTACTACTTACTGCTGCTTGTAATGATTTAGACCTTGCCCCTATAGACTATAACGGTAGTGGTAACTTCTGGAAAAATGAAGCGCAAGTAGTAGGGGCTATAGAAGGAGTGCATAGCCAATTCAGAAGCAACTCTTTCAACTATTGGATATTAGGAGAAGCACGTGGGGGTACTATGGTACCTGGGGGTACTTCTTCATTAGAGCAGAATATATACTATGCCGATATAAAACAGCAGAACTTTACTGCCGATAAACCTAATAACAGTTCTTGGTTTGAGTTTTACGGAAAGATTTTTAATATTAATAATGCTATTAAGAATATAGAAGAAGCAAGCTACCTAAGTCCTGCTAATAAGAGCTACTACTTAGGTCAAATGTATGGAATGCGTGCGTGGTATTATTTCTGGCTCTATAGAACCTATGGTGGGGTACCTCTTAAAACAGGTACTGAAATCTTAGACAAAACCCCTACTAGTGGTAAAGAGCTCTTTACCCCACGTAGTACCCCTAAGGCTACTTTTGATTTTATCAAGGCTGATATTAATAGATCAGAAACACATTTTACTGACTCTAATAAGGTAAATAGTTTTGATAGAGTACATTGGTCTTATTACGCTACCTTAATGCTAAAAGCTGAGATTTATCTTTGGTCTGCCAAAGTAACTACTGGCGACCAAGCTCCTGCAGCTACCGACTTGGATACTGCTAAAGCAGCTTTAGACAAGGTAGCAACTTCAGGGAAATTTGGACTTATGTCTAACTATGCTGACGTTTTTGCCTATAATAAAAAGCAAAACAACGAGATTATCTTTGCGATGGCTCATTTAGAGAATGAAGCAAGTACACCATTTAACTCGTTTATGTACTATCCGTCAAGTTTTGTGAATAAATACGATGAAGATGGGGTAGCTTTCCCTAATAACGACCCTTTGAAGATTCAGTCAGGATTCTTGTTCAATGAGTATAAATTTGAGTTGTTTGAGGCTTTTGATGCTACCGATACGCGTAGAGCTAAAACATTCTTATCTTTTTATGCTAATGCAGCTAAAACACAAGGAAGAGGTATTGCACTTATTAAGTATATGGGCTTTATCAACTCGGCTAATACACGCGTGTTTGCTGATGATATACCCGTATACCGTTATGCCGATGTATTATTGATGTATGCTGAGATAATTAATAAACAAGGAGGTGACCCTTCTTCTTATATTAATCAGATTAGACAGAGAGCTTACGGAGCAAACTATACTTCAGCCAATGCGTATACTCATACCACCTTTGCTGCTGGTGAGTTGGCAATTCTTAAAGAGCGCGATAAAGAGTTTGTAGCCGAATCAAAACGCTGGTTTGATGTTCGCCGTTTGCAAGATGCTTCAGGGCAGCCGCTTGTTTTCTCAAGAGAAGCAAGTTATGGTACAGTAGCGGGTAATGTAGTACCTATATTAAATCAGGGGTCAGAAGCACATAAATTACTTTGGCCTATCAATAAAGATATCATAAGTAGAGATGAAACCGTTACACAAACACCTGGGTATTAATCTTATACAAAGATAAAGATTTTAGCTTTATTGAAATGAAAACAGAGCTCCTTAGTACTAAGGGCTCTGTTTTCTGTTTTATGAAAAAATAAAGCCTCTGCGCTTTAGCGCAGAGGCTTTATTTATTTGCTGTATATGCTATTGTAGTTTCAATTCTTCTACTATCTTCTTAATTTTACCGTCTAATACCTTTTGGGTTTCTTCAAAAGCCGTTAAACCGCTGAGGGTAGTGTTTACGCTAAAATAGAACTTGATTTTAGGTTCGGTACCACTAGGGCGTGCTGCTATACGCGTACCCTTGTCGGTGTGGTATATCAGTACATTCGATTTTGGTACATCAATTTCTTCTACTTTGCCAGTAAGAGGGTGGAATGCCTTAGATGACTGATAATCGCAGATAAGAGTTACCTTTTCACCATTGATTTCCTTAAGCGGATTTTCGCGTAAGTCTATCATCATTTGGGCTATCTCTTGAGAGCCTGAAATACCTTTCTTCACTAACGAAATGAGGTATTCCTTATAGAAGCCATACTTAGTATAAGCGTGTAGCAATTCTTTGTAGAAAGTACTGCCTTTAGCTTTGGCATCGGCAGCTATCTCGCAAGCTAATAGGGTAGCGGTTACAGCGTCTTTATCGCGTACAAAATCACCGACCATATAGCCAAAACTTTCTTCACCACCACCTATAAAAGTAAGCTCAGGGAAGTCTTTTATCATTTTGGCAATCCATTTGAAGCCAGTAAGACCTTCTTTATATTCTACTTTGTAAGCATCGGCAATTGCTTTTACCATAGGAGTAGAAACAATAGTAGAAGCTACAAATTCATTGCCTTTGAAGCCTTTTTTGCTTTGATGAGCCAAAAGGAAGTCGGTCATCATTACCATTGTTTGGTTTCCGTTTAATAGAACCATTTTGCCATTTAGGTCGCGTACTGCTATACCTATACGGTCGCAGTCAGGGTCAGTACCAATAACAATGTCGGCATTGAGCTCATCAGCTTTTTTAAGGGCTATAGTCAATGCTTCAGGCTCTTCAGGGTTAGGCGATTTCACAGTAGGGAAATTGCCGTCTGGCACTGCTTGTTCTTCTACAATATGCACATTGGTATAGCCTGCGCGTTTGAGTACTTCAGGTACCATAGTGATAGAAGTACCGTGCAATGAAGTAAATACTATCTTAAGATTTTCTTTATGGGCTACTTTGAAGTCAGCGTGCTTAATAGAGGCTTCGGCAAAAGCGTTGTCAAGCTCTTTATCGATGTAGTGAATAAGGCTCTCATCAGCATTGAACTTAATGTCTTTGAAGTCGATAGCATCGATAGCTTTCATTATCTCACCGTCTTGAGGAGGCACTGTTTGTCCGCCGTCTTCCCAATATACTTTATAGCCGTTGTATTCTGGTGGATTGTGCGAAGCAGTAAGTACTATGCCTGCTTGGCAACCTAAGTAACGCACTGAGAATGAAAGCTCTGGGGTAGGACGTAGGTCAGAGAAGAGGAATACTTTGATGCCGTTAGCCGCAAATACATCGGCTACTATTTTGGCAAATTTCTTAGAGTTGTTGCGACAGTCGTGAGCGATAGCTACTTTTATTTCTTTATTAGGGAACGACTGGTGGAGGTAGTTGCTCAAACCTTGAGTATTTTTGCCGAGCGTATATTTATTGATACGATTCGTACCGATGCCCATAATACCGCGCATTCCTCCGGTACCAAATTCTAAGTTTTTGTGGAAAGCCTCATTTAGTTCATCAGGATTACCATCGATGAGGGCTTGTACCGTAGCTCTGGTTTCTGCATCAAAAGTGTCAGAAAGCCACGTTTTAGCTGTTTCAATACTTTTCATAAAATCAAATTTATTTATAAGCTAGTAGTTGCTGCTACTAGCGTTGTTTTCTTCAGCAAAGATACAAATAATATTTGAATTAGCAAATTTGTTAAGTAGCAAATTTTTAATTTTCTAACTCCTTAATTGACGTGTCGGCTAATTTCTTGTACTCGCTCCACGCCTCAATAAGTAGAAACTCCATTGGCTTATTGTCTTTTTTTCGTACTAAATCGTGAAAATCAGGGCGCTCCATTACAAAATAGGCTAAAACATTTATCTCTTCTTCATTCAGTTTAAGGTCTTTTTTCATAAAGTCGCTTAGGTGCGCTACTATATACTCGGCTACTATCAAATTCTTTTCGTTAGCAACTACTTTTTTGAGTATTTTGGTTTTCCCTGTGATAGCATTCACAACCAAATCAATACTCAATACTCCGCTTCCGCTGTGGGTAGCGCTGTAAAGACGTTTTTCGGCAAAGGTGCGTTCTATGGGTTTGTGCTGCAATATGCCCAAATCTTGTGCCGTAATCTTGCGGTATTTTGATACTTCTACTCCTTCTAACTGATTGATATCCTCTTTCATAGCGATGAGTATCCCCGAAAAACCAAAATCGGCTTTTACTACTTTGTGAAAGGTAGTTTGCATCCCTACGTAGCTAATCTTTAGCGTGCTGTTTTCGCGAGCACTGAGGCTAAAATAACCATTAGCATCGGTGGTGGTTATCGCATTGTTGTGCATATTGAGCACGTGCGCCCCTACTAGCGGAATGGTGTCGTGCATAACCCTACCGCGTATAGTCGACTGCCCCTGAGCCGTTAGCCCCCAGCAACTTGCTATGATTAAGAAATACAGAAAACGCATAGTAATTATGAATTTTCAATTAATTAAAGCTTCTTTTTCGCCAAAAGAGCATTATCAAGAAGCCTACAAGCCCTCCCCCTACGTGGGCAAAGTGAGCGATATTACCACCGAAAATAGAAATGCCAGTAACCCCTGAAAAGAGGTCTAAAGCCACTATAATCGGTATGAAATAGCGCGCGGCAATAGGGTAGGGCACAAAGAAAAGCATTAGCTTAGCATCAGGGAAAAACATGGCAAAAGCTACTAAAATACCATAGATAGCCCCAGAAGCCCCCACAGTATATGACACAAGAGTGTCGTACATACTTTTATAGGTACTGTAGTTGATGATATTACCCCATTCGGGTGAGTACTTGCCTTCGCGTATGAGGCTAATTGTCTCTTCAGCTGGAATGCCTACCTCGGCTAAAGCATTTACCGCTTGGTGTACGTAGTAATAATTAACCCCTGTTTGTAGTAAGGCTGCCCCTATACCACAAGAAAAGTAGAAAAACAAAAACTTATTACGCCCCCATATATTTTCGAGTGGTGTGCCGAATGCCCACAGCGCATACATATTAAAAAGCAAATGGAAGATACCCCCGTGCATAAACATATAACTGAGGTACTGCCACCAATGAAAGGAAGGCATTTCGTAATAATGCAGCGAAAACAAGTACGTCAGATTCGTCTGCGGCAAAAATAACCCCTTTTCATTCAATACCATAAGGACTAAAACCAAAGTATTGATGATAATGAGGTGCAAAACTGTTTTTGATATTCGTTCCATATTTTTCTTGATAAGTTAATTGACCAGACGGTCTATTTCATTTATCGATAAGTTGTAATAAATACGTTTTCCAAAAGGCGAAATTAATACTTCTTGACAACTAAACAAATTATTTATCAAACTTTCTTGTTCCTCTTCACTGAGTACCTGTCCCGTTTTGATGGCTAAACTCTTGCTGAGGGTCTTTGCAAAAGCTTCTTTCTGAGTGTTTTCGGTAGTAGGTAATAGCTCGATGTGCTGTTGAATAAGTTCGTTGAAAATATTAGGTATCTGACTGTCTGTCAGGTGTAAAGGAATGCCGCTAAGCACTATTTTGTCATCTTCAATAGCGAACATAAAACCTATGCTCTCAAAGAGGGGTTGCAGTTGTACTATCACCTGCAATTCGTGTGCCGAAAAGGAAAGCTCGTAAGGAAACATCAGTTGCTGACTGGCAGTGTGCGTCCTCTCCAAACTCTTCATAAATCCCTCGTACAGCACGCGCTGGTGAGCCCTGTTGCTGTTGATGATAATCAGTTCGCCCCCCAAAGTAGTGATGAGGTATTTTTTAGCTAAACTGATGATTTTCTTGCCCTGAGGCTTAGCAGGTTCTGCCTCGAAGAGCGTGCTTTCTACCGCCTCAGTAGCTGTATTGATAGCCGACTCGATACCGGTATACAGGCTTTCCCATTGGGCGGTTTTCTTCTGAAAACTGAAGCTATTGCCGCCCCCGCCACTGCTGCTTTTTACTGCAGGTGTTTCCATCTTAAAAGGATTGAAGTCGGGGTCTACTTCTATTTTTGGGAAAGACGGCTCTTTATCCTTGTACTGATAAGGAATATCGAAAGTGGGGTCTTTAGTAAAATCGAGGGTAGGAGCGATGCTAAACTGCCCCAAACTATGCTTTATTGCCGACTTTAGCAGGGCGTAGATGCTGTGCTCTTCTTCAAACTTTATTTCAGTTTTAGTAGGGTGTATATTGATGTCGATAGTAGCAGGGTCTACCTCTAAACAAATGAAAAATTCAGGCTTTTGGTCAGGGCGTATCAACCCCTCGTAGGCAGCGGTGATAGCGTGGTTCAGATATTGATTCTTCACAAAACGGTGATTAACCATTAAAAACTGCAGTTGCTTGCTCTTAGGCAGGAACTCAGGTTTTACTATAAAACCGCTGATTTTTACCACAGGAGTATCCTCGCTGATGATAGGTACTAATTTTTCGTTAGTACGTCCGCCAAACAGATGCACAATGCGCTGGCGGAAGTTGGCAGGAGGCAGGTTATACAGCTCGTTGCCGTTGTTGTACAGATAAAAGTGAATAGAGGGGTGTGCTAAAGCCACTCGGTGAAACTCATCGAGTATATGGCGCATTTCTACACTATCACTTTTTAGAAAGTTGCGGCGAGCAGGTATGTTGAAAAATAGGTTTTTCATCGCTATACTTGTGCCGTTATTGCACACACAAGGCTCTTGTCGGGTTATTTTGCTGCCTTCTATATGTATTTCGGTGCCTAATTCGTCCTCTTGGCGCTTGGTTTGCATCTCAATATGGGCAATAGCTGCTATTGAGGCAAGGGCTTCGCCTCTGAAACCCTTAGTTTGCAGTTGAAAAAGGTCTTCGGCGCGCTGTATTTTGGAGGTAGCGTGCCTTTCAAACGACAAACGTGCATCGGTAGTACTCATACCTATACCATTATCAATAACCTGCACGAGGGTTTTGCCCGCTTCTTTTATAAGCAGTTTGATGACGGTAGCCTTGGCGTCGATAGCGTTTTCCATCAGCTCTTTTACTGCCGATGCCGGACGCTGTATCACCTCGCCAGCCGCTATCTGGTTTGCTACGTGGTCGGGGAGTAATTTTATTATATCTGACATATTTTCTTTGATTAGCAAATTAGTAAATTAGCAAATTAGAAAAGCAGAAAAAATCCTTTATATCTTACCTTTACTTTGGATATATTTACACTATAGGATCACCGAAGGATCACCGAAGGATGAGCCTCTAATCTTAGTACATCTAACCAGCTAATTCTTATAAAAATTTGTGCAAATATAAAAAAAGTCTTACTTTCGCAGAAAAATATTTTGAAAATGAAGCATTTATTTATCTGTATATTAGTCGCTATTAGTTTGATTTCTTGTGTTAAAGAAGTTGAAGAACAAATAGTTACGGGTTCTGACTACACAGGCCCTGACACTGATTTGCGCATACGCGACTTTATATGGAAAGGACTTAATCAGTATTATTTATGGCAAGAAGAGGTTAGCAATCTGCAAGATAACCGTTTCGGAAAACTCTCGACTACTAAGGCAGAAAAGAACCCTGATTATACTAAATTCCTTAAGAGTTTCGGCAGTCCTGAAGCTCTTTTCTACAGAGGTTTGCTCAATAAATACAAACAAATAGACCGCTTTAGCTATATCACCGATGATTATGTGAAGTTAGAAAACCAGTTCAAAGGTATTTCAGCAAGTACAGGTATGGACTCTCAGTATGTATTGATGAGGAATGGGGTTAATGCTGCGGGCTTTGTGAATTATGTAATACCTAATTCCGATGCCGATAAACAAGGTCTGAAAAGAGGTGATATCTTCCTCACTATCAACGGGCAGCGCATCACGAAAACTAATATAAACGAACTGCTGAAGAACAAAACCTACACTATTGATATTTATCGTATCGACCAGCAAGGGATATTGCAACCTACAGGGCATACCGTTACGCTACACAACACCGAAACGCCAGAGAACCCTGTGCTGATAAAAAAGGTTATCACACTTGGGCAGCATAAGATTGCCTACCTGATGTACAACGCTTTTATCGCTAATTATAACAAGGAACTGAATGAGGCTTTTGCCGAGTTTAAGGCGGCAGGAGCTACTGACTTAGTACTCGACTTGCGCTACAATGGCGGGGGGAGTATAGATACAGCGGTATATTTGGCATCGATGATAGCAGGGCAACACCAAGGGCAGCTTTTTGTTAAAGAGAAATGGAATACTAAGATGCAAGCCGCAGCCAACTTGCAAGGGGCTACGGTGCAGTATTTAACCGATAAGATGAAAGACGGCACCCCCATACACAGCTTGCAGCTTTCTAAGCTATACGTGCTCACTACTGAGCGCACCGCTTCTGCTAGCGAATTGGTAATTAACGGCTTGAAGCCCTATATGCCTATAACACAAATAGGACAGACTACGGTGGGCAAAAACCAAGGGTCTATCACTATTTATGATTATATAGACAAAGCTGGAAAAGTAAAGAACCCTAAACACAAATGGGCTATGCAGCCTATAGTGCTCAGTATAGAGAACTCTAAAGGTTTTAGCGATTATACTAAGGGGTTAGTGCCCGACATACCGATGGAAGAAGATTTAGCTAACATAGGCATACTCGGCGACCCTACCGAACCTTTCTTAGCCGAAGCTATAGCGCAAATAACTGGTAGCCGTAGCGCAGCCCAGAGCCACAGACCCAGTGCTACTCCTTTTTCTTATGAGGTTTTGACAACCTCTAAAGACGCCTATTTCGGGTATAACGAAATGTATAAGTAAAGACAAAAAACGAAATGAATAAACTTTACGAACTTAAAGTTGCTAAAATAACACACCTTACTACTTCATCGGTGATGATAACCTTTGAAGTGCCTGACCTCTTGCGCAAAGTTTTTAGTTTTGAGGCAGGCGAGTACCTCACCCTACAGCAAACTATCAATGGAGAGAAAGTGCGTCGCGCTTACTCTATCTGCTCAGGCGTTAATGAAGGCGAGCTGAGTGTGGCGGTGAAGCGCGTACCCAATGGGGTGTTTTCTACCTACGCTACCCAAGAACTCAAAGAAGGTGATACTATAGAGGTGATGCCCCCGATGGGTTCATTTGTGTTCTTCTACGATATTTTTGGCAATAGGGATATTATGCTCTTTTCGGCTGGTAGTGGGGTAACCCCTATGATGAGCATTGCTAAGACGGCTTTGGCGATGACACAAATAAAAGTAGTATTCGTTTACGGCAATAAATCTAAAGAAGAAACTCTGTTTTTTGATGAGATTGAAGCGCTAAAGGCACAGTATCCTGAGCGTTTCAAGGTGCATTACGCCTTTAGTCAAGAGCCTTGGGGCGACCACTATACGGGGCGTATCAATGATAAGATAGTAAATGAACTATTTGATAAATATAAAGACTTTAACTGGGGGCGTTATTACGCTTGCGGTCCTACTCAATTAGTGAAAGACCTACGAGAGATGCTTTTGCTAAGAGGTATAGATAAAGACCGTATTTTTACTGAGCTTTTTGAGGCATCGCCTGCTGATACTGACTACAGTCAGCTACAAGGTAATGTAGAAATCACACTGCGATTGGGCGGACAAACGCATACCTTTGAGAGTGCTAAAAACCAGACGCTGCTCAGTTCGGCACTGATGCGAGGTTATGATGCACCTTATTCTTGCCTAAATGGTGTGTGCAGCAGCTGTGTAGCCAAAGTAGAGGAGGGGGAAGCCAAAATGGCAAAGAATGAAACCCTAAGCGAAAAAGAGGTTGCCGACGGCTATATACTAAGCTGCCAAGCGTATGCTACTACTGATAAGATAAATATAAATTTTGAGAATTAGCATTTTTTATTTGTTAATTGATAAATATTTTATAATTTTGCACCTTGAAAATGATACAATAAAACAAAGGGATAAGTTATGGTATACATAATAATTTTTATTGATGATATCATAATAAAAAGCAATCTTAATGAAGGACAGCAAAGGTATAAAACTCGTACCTTTGCCGCCCTTTGTTATGAATAAACGCGAATAAAAGAGAAATAAAATAGACTATGAAAAATGTATTTTTTAGGGTAATGCTTATTGCATTATTATTTTCTCTGGGCAAAGTATCTGCTCAGTCTATGCTATCGCAACTGTTAGCTGAAGACCCAGTACACTTTGCTAACAGAAATTTTGAAGCAGGAACACTGACAGTAAGTGTTACCCTGCCTTCAGCTAGTTCAGCTATTACAGTAACCTTTCCTACAGGAATTGAGTATGTAGCGAGCTCACTGCATAAAGTTAGTGGTACACCTACAATATCACATGTAGGTTCATCTCCTGCAGGTACTCCTAAGTTCACTATTTCAGGAGCAGGTACTCTTACTTTTACTATTAAAAGAAAAGTAACTAAAGCTGCCTTAGCAGGATTGCAAACCGCAGGTACTATTTTTAAAGATAAAGTAGAAGTAACTTCTGGTGGAGGGGTAGATACTAAAGACTCTAACCAGTATACTTTACCTATACCTAATATAGTAGTACAGTTAGCAGAGCCTAACCATACTAATGCTTCAGGTAGTAGTGTTAAGACTTTTGAACTTAGAAATACAGGAGCAGGAACCGTAAAAGAAATTTATTTTTCTGTAAAGTATCCAACAGGTGTTACAGGTATCGAACTTACTTACAGCGGTACTACAGTACCTATGGTAGGTACTGTACCTGCTGGACTTGGTAAAAACACAGGGGCTAAACTATACAAGATAGTATCGTCTACTGGTTTTAAACTTAATGATGAAATTACAATTACCGAAAAGTACAATGTAACGGGCTGTCAGCCAAACCGCCAAATAGTATACGAAGCTTATTGGGGCGAGAATGCCTCAGTATTGTACCAAGCACGCGATAGAGGACGTGCTATCAATGTAACTACAGGTACACCTAATATAGTATTGGATGAAGATAGCAATCACACCTATTTTGAATGGGATGGGGGAATTTGTGCCAATAAATTAGGGACATTCACTGTGCAATATATAAATAAAGGAAGTGGAAATGCAACTGCCTATGATTTGGAGATGCTTATTACACCTTATGTTAGTTGGAGAGGATTTAGAACTCATAAACCAACTAATTTCCGTGTAGTAGCTACTGATGGAACAGAAATTCCTATTAGTTCAATGACCCCTACAGGCAATGAAGTAACTGAAAGGAAAATACCGTTTAAAGATTTAGCCGCTTTATCAACTACTGCCGCTTTGGCAGGTAAAGATATAGGGCTTAAAGATATGGATGGTGATGGCTTTAAAGATGACCTACCTATCAATGGCAAACTAAAAATACGCTTCGATATGGAGAAAAATCAACCTACGCTTTGTTTACAAAACGATGGGGGTATTTTTAGTATTTCACCACATTCAAAGTTTAATTATAACGATGCTTGTGGTACAGCAAGAGTTTCGGCAGTACATCCTTTTACTAACAATACTTTTAGACGACTTATCTCAGGAGTTGCTGATACCTCCAAGTTCCCAGCTTCTCTTTCTCAAGGAGAGCTTACTTTTGGTTATCTTTCATTTGGAAACCATACCGTTATATCACAACAAGCAAATAAAGGAGAAGGTACTAAAAGTGCAGATAAACTTAAAAGGTTGAGATATGAAATAAAATTACCTTCAGGAGTTGAATTGAAAAATGTAAAATTTCATAAAGGGGATGGATTTAAACAGCCGCCTACTAGGGATATACAAGCTCCTTTTGAAATTGCTTTGCCCGATGTTCCTGCAGGGGGTACCCTTTCTTATACAACAGCTGACTTTGCAAAAGGGTATATCACTTTTAATATGTTGCTCACTACACCTTGTAACTCTGGTAATGTGCCTTTAGAGTACAAAATATTTTATTTAGATAAAGTTGGAAATACTAATACTTATTGTGAACTTCCTTTAATCTGTACTACTACTGAAATAGCTACTATTTGTCCGGGAACTTGTCTTGGGAATGGTCCTGTGATGATTAGTACTAAGGCAGAGCGTGCTGATAATTCGTATGGTTGGACAGACTATACAATGAATACACGCCAGACTCGTGCTAATGTATCGGCTATAGACCGCAGTCGTACCCTTTATTTAGATGATATAGAGATTATTTCAAAAGGAAAACAAAGTGGAGTTTCTACAAATAATCTATTTTATCATGCTGAAGTAAAATCACATGCAGAACTTATCCCTAAGAGTATTGCTATAGCAGTAGGAAGCAATGCTACAATTACTTTGCAAGCCTCAGCGGCTATAGTTACCTCAGGAACCTATAGTGATACTAAGTATTTCCGTTGGAATCTTTCATCTGCTTTGCCTACAGGAATTGCTCTAAATCAGGAATTTACTGTAGTAGCTACTTATCAGGTAAATAATAGCAATCCTACAAATAGAAGAGATTATGCTTTTGACATACAAGTTGGAAAAAAATCTTTCTTCTATATGCTTGATAATGTTAATGACACTAATATCAATACAGAAGGATATCACGTAAACGAGAAGCACTGTGGAGCTAAACAAACTCCTGCCTTCTACATAGCAGAGACATACGATCTTATAGGTACTAATGGTTATGATATACAGGCTTGTAATGTGACTGCTATAGGAAGTCAGATTGGTTATTTAGCACGTAGGTTTGGTACTGCAGGTACCTATTATACGAATGAATTTCGTCCGTCACGCCGTATTAAGACTTTGAGGATTACTATACCAAGTTCTTACAATTTAGTAAAACCAGTAGATTATTCTTATCTTAAAACAGTAGGTGAATGGATAGAAAATGATATACAGCTTTCAGTAGATAAATTTACACTGACAGATGATGGTACTTATAAAACATATACTTATAACAATCCACCTAAGGGTAGTGTAGGTTATCTTAAGCCAGGTACTGTATCTGTAGAAAATACCTATGGAGAAACTATAAGAGTTTGGATACAAGCTACTTGTGGGTCAAAAGTATTTCAGAATACTACACAAGCTACAAATGATAAACAATTAGCTAAAGTAAATATAGACTTTGAAGATTACTATTATCATTATGCAGAAAAAGCTGATAAATTTATTCAGAATGAGGATTCTTATCAGGCAATAACTTATACAAAAAAACCTGCTATAAATCTTCTTACAGAGACTCCACAAAACGTAACCGCTCATCAGCGTACCCAAACGGTTGATTTTAGAATTACTAACACCAGTGTATCTGATGCTCCTTATGGATGGATATCAGTGCCTGATGTAACAGGTATTAGTATCACTAAACTTACTGAGATAGATGCATCTGGCAATGTAATAAATACTTTTGCTCCTAAAACAATGATTACAGGAGAAAAGATGTATTTCTTAAGTGATGCAGGGAATGATGGTATTATTGCTAAAAATGCTGATAAAAGATATCGCTTAGAGTACCAAATAACCAATTGTAATGATCCTAATCTTACATTTGATGTATATGCAGGGTGGAACTGTAATGAAAACCCTACTCAAGGATATAGAAGAACTTGTCACGACCAGAAGATAACCTATAATGTTAAGATAGCTAAGAGTTTGAAGCAAATTAGACCAAGTGCTTCAAACCCAGGAGAAAGCAGTCCGGATAAGGTAGGTAGTATACCTATGTGTCAGAAAACTAAGTACGAATATACCGTAAATAGTGGTGATGAGGGTGACCTTTTCGACGCTAAATTGGTAATAGTGCAGGAGACTGGGATTACTATTTCGGATGTAACAGTAGAATATCCTCTAAATAGTGGTAACTACTATACGCAGACTTCAACTCCTGCTATAGGCTTTTCGCAGTCAGGTAACAAACTTATTTACGATTTGTCGGCTATTTTGCCTAATAAGAGTTTACCAGGGGCTATTACAGAACCAGCTGTTTTGGATAAGCGTAACTTGAAATTAACTTTCAATGTACAACCAAGTTGCCAGTTTACAGCAGGCTCTTCATTTGATGTAGATATAGAAGGTAATAACCTATGTGGTAATCCAGCTGAAGGTGATAAAACTAAGGTTATTATAGCAGGTATAGCTGGTATAGATACTAATAAGTATAAAGTAAATAATCAGTTAGTAAGTATAGGAGGTAATGCTAATGCTTGCGCAACCTCTTATGCTGAGTATAAAGGTAGACACCAGATTATCGACTTATCACCAGGGCAAAATTTCCAAACAGGTGCTAACGGATTAGTAGTAATACGTATTCCTGAAGGATTTGAATATGTGGCAGGTAGTTTTACGCCTGGCAATAAAAGTCAAAGTTCTTTTGCTGATGCTGCTTTAGCTATTCCTCCTACTAAGGTAATAGGTACTAATACTGAATTAAGTATTAAAATTCCTTCGGGAATGAAGCATAATGATTATTTTGAATATACTATAAAAGTAAAACAAAAAGCAAATACACCTATTGCTAATTGTGCACTAGAAAAGAAACTTCAGTACTATACTACTGACAAGGTAGAAGGAGTTGTTTGTCAGTCAGGACCTACTAACCCTTGTCCGCCAGTAACAGTAGAAACTACTACTAAGCGCGGTGAGGTAGCTATACCTTTGGAAAGAGCCGATTTGGTTATTAAGAATGTACAACTCAGCTCAGTAGCTGAAGGTAATAAAGAAAAAGTAACAGTACAATATGCAGTACAAAATGCAGCTACAGCTACTATTTCGTATACAGGCGACCTGAAAGTGAGCTTGTATGATGATACTAATAATAATGGTATTGTAGAGGAAGCTATAGACGACAAGTTGCAAGATTTTACTCTTGCGAGCTTAGTGTTGGCACCGGGAGCTACTGTTACTAAAACAGAAACTATCTTGTTAGATCAGAGCAAACTTTGCCGTTTGTATCTATCTATCAGAAATACATTCAACCCTTGCTTGTGTAATGATAAAGTAGTAGCAGCACCTGCTCCTACAACTATCACAGGATTAGTAGCTACTGTTACTGCTTGCGAGATAGGCAAAACTAATATAGTGTATAACACACAAGCGCCTACCTATGAAAGATATACTTGGGAAGCTGTTACTGCAGGTGATTTAGCACACTTGTCAGATGCTAATATCAAAGAACCAGTATTTTCGTATGCAGGAGCTAACATTACTACTACTAAAACAATTACCTACTTGTTAAAGGTAAAAAGAACTAATGCTTGCGAGGCAACACAAACAGTTACTGTATTAGTAACCCCAGCGCCTAATGCGCCTACGGTTACAACCCCTCAGTACTTCTGTGCACCAGCTACAGCGTTAGATCTTAAATTGAAGATTAATGCTATGGCAACTAATGCTGTAAAAGTATATAGTGCAGGAGTAGCCTTAACAGATACTGATACGCTACAAGATGGTATTTATCAGGTAAGTTTAGTACAGTCTTCAGGTTGTGAGAGCGAGAAAGCTAATGTAACGGTGAGCGTAACAGTCTGCAATATAGTAGCTAAAGACGACCTTTACAAACCGTTTGCTCCTATTACAACGGCTACTATTACGGGTAATATATTAAGTAATGACAAAGTAGGAGGAGTAACCGCTACTACTGCTACTGTAGATATTACCAATATTACTTCGGCAGGACCGGGTATAGTACCTATAGTAAAGACCAATGGCGATGTAGAAGTACCTGCCAATACACCTGTAGGCGAATATAAAATTAGCTATCGTATTTGTGCTAAAGCTAACCCTGCAGATTGTAGTACCGCTACAGTTACTGTAGTAGTAATACCTAGATTAGAAGCTAAACCTGATGATTTGGGTACTATAGCGGGACTCTCAGGAGGCACAACTACTGTAACAGTGTTTGAAAATGACCTAAGAGGCACTACACCTATCAATCCTTCGGAGGTAAATCTAACGTGGGGTACAGCGCCTGCTCATATTGCTACTAATACTAATGGTACAATAACAGTACTCCCTAATACACCAGCGGGTACTTATACTATTAGTTATACAATATGCGAAAAAGACAACCCTACTAACTGTAGTACAGCTATTGCTACAGTAAAGGTTGTGACTCTTAAAGCTGTAAATGACGGTGTGAAAACCTTGCCTAAAACAGGAGGCAGTGTAGACATACTCGCAAATGATATTTATGGAGCTCCTACAGGAGTTACTTCAGTAACTACTGCCAATACAACGCTTACTATCACCTATAACAGTGGTATAACAGGATTGGCTATAAATCCTAATGGTACACTACAGGTGCCAGCTTCTGCTCCTGCAGGCTCTTATAATGTAGAGTATCGTATCTGTACGATAGCAGCCCCAGTGATTTGCGATACAGCTACTCTTACTATTGTAAAACAAGCTGAAATAATAGCTAATGACGATAGTTTTGCTGGCGTGGTAACTACCACTGAATATACTATAGGTAATGTGCTTAATAATCCTCCATCAGGCTCAGATACTCTTGATGGTAATCAGGCTACTGTAGGCAATGTAGCTCTAAGTGTAGTTACTCCAGCAGCTCCATCAGGCACTGTACCTTATATTAATATCACTACAGGAGGGGTAGTAGTACCTGCGGGAACACCTGCTAACACTTATACTATTACTTATAAGATTTGTGAGAAAGATTTATCAGGTGTACCTACAGCTACTACCAATTGCGATGTAGCAACTGTAACGGTGAATATATACTCGCCAACTACTGTAGAGGCAAATCCAGATACATTTACATATTCAGGTACAGGAACTCAAACAGTAGGTAATGTATTGACAAATGATACTGTTAGCGGTACTACATCGGCTACAACATCTAATGTTACTATCAGCCAAGTAAGTACTCCAACAGGAGCTATTGTACCACGTATTGATACAACTAATGGTAATGTAATAGTACCAAACAATACGCCATCAGGTATTTATACGTTAACATATCAAATCTGTACCGTAGCAACACCAACAGCTTGTGCAACAGCGACAGTAGAGGTAACAGTACCAGCGGTAACCCCAACCCCTACCGTTCAAGCAACTCCTGATGAGTTTACATATTCAGGTACAGGGACTCAAACAGTAGGTAATGTACTTACCAACGATACAGTTAGCGGTACTACATCGGCTACAACAAGCAATGTAACAATCAGCCAAGTAAGTACCCCAACAGGCTCTATTGTACCACGTATTGATACGGCTAATGGTAATGTAATTGTACCAAACAATACGCCAGCAGGTGTCTATACATTAACATATCAAATCTGTACTGTAGCAACGCCAACAGCTTGTGCAACAGCAACAGTAGAGATAACAGTACCAGCGGTAACTCCAACTCCTACTGTTCAAGCAACTCCTGATGAGTTTACATATTCAGGTACAGGAACTCAAACAATAGGTAATGTACTTACCAACGATACAGTTAGCGGTACTACATCGGCTACAACAAG
>OJLB01000255.1_pt1 | contig 29288 bp, 24 predicted proteins | sample 1596861 | NCBI WGS metagenome assembly OJLB01 (sample SAMEA3904681, study PRJEB24821) | metagenome | biome: Builtin; feature: hospital; material: surface | place: USA | collected 2013-06-06
ATCTACACGTAAGGAGTCGTCGGCAGCGTCAGATGTGTATAAGAGACAGGAACTGATCAACCGATGTGATCAGTCCGAAACACGTCGGTTCTGGACCACCTCAGTTGCCGGTTCGTGGCAGGGCAGGGGTGGCTCCCGCGGAGGTGACGTCGCTGCCCGGGATGGTTCCGGTGGTGCCAGCACCCGACTCCACACCCACAGCGGCGCTGGTACCCGCAGCAGCGCTGGGCGTTGTGCTTGGTGTCGCGGAATCACTGGGCGTCGCAGTTGCACCGGTTGCATCGGGCGTCTCGTCTGCCCCCGGGGTGACGTCGACGCTCGGGCTGGGATTGCTGCTCGGGGTGCCCGCCGTGGCACTTGGCTCGGGCGTTGAGGCGTCGTCCCTGGTGATGGTCACCTCCACCGGGATGACGGTGCCAGACTCCTCGGCGGTGAAGTAGACGACGTGCGTTCCGGACTTCAGCGAGGTCTTGGAGAAGTCGATCGTGCCGGTAGCGACACCGTCCTTGACGTCGAAGGTGGCCAAGGCCTTGGCGTTCGCATCCTGGGAGGTGCGGGCGACGAGCTTGGTGTTTTTCGGGGCGCCCTTGGAGGTGAGATCCAGGGTGTCGGGGGCGATGCCCTTCTCGGCGGTCTGACCAAAGGTGAACGAGAATGCGGTGTCGCTCACGCGCGTGGCAGTGACTGCCACGCCACGGCGGGCGAAGGATGGGGTGAGCTTGCCCTGATCCTTGATCCAGCCCACCCAGGTGTCCAGATCGACCTTGCCGGTGTCAACCGGCCTGGATCCCTTGGCGAGGGTGTGGAAGTTGTCACCGCCGTTGATGAGGAACGAGCCGGACCCCACGGTGTAGCTGGCCTTCGGATCGATCGGCTTGCCGTTGACCCAGACGCTGGTGATGCGCTGCCCCTCCGGCAGGTTCTCGTCGTAGGTGTAGGAGACGTTGTTCGACAGCCCCAGGGAGAGGAACGGGCGCGAGGGCACTTGGCCCTTCTCGTCGTGCTGCCACTGTTCCTCGAGCACCTGCTTGAACTGCTCGCCGGTGACTGTGGTGGTCATGAGCGAGTTGGCGAACGGCAGGACGAGGGCGGCGTCCTTGTAGGTGATCTCACCGGACTGCAACGAGGCACGGGTGCCACCGGGATTCTGGATGCCGATGAAGTTCGGGTCGTCCTTGCCCAAGGTGTCCTTGAACATCTGGGCAACCATGTTGCTCATGGCCGATTCGCGGTTGCGCACGCTGGAGCCGAACGACGAGTCCTGCGCGTCGGAGGCGGTGGTGATGGGTGCCGTCGCCGTGCCGATCGTCTTGGCGCCGATGACATCGGCCTGTTTCCTGGCGGCCTCGGTGTCGGAGTTGATCTTGGCGATCACCGGGTCGGCGAGGTTGGCCTCCTTGGGGGCCGGCACCGTCCTGGCGGCGGTGGAGCACAACTGGGCACTCCTGGTGTCGTAGGCGAGGTCCACCTGGGCCAGGTGGGTGCCGTAGGATGCGGCTTGCAGCAGCGGTGCGCCGTTGCGCCCCTTCCATGAGTACAGCTGGTGGGTGTGCCCGTTGAAGGTGACGTCCACATCGGTGCTCAGGTTGTTGTAGATCGGGGCGAAGTTGCCGGTGACCTTGGCGGGGTCGAAGTCTCCGCCGGAGGCAGCACCTTCGTGGATCGAGGCGACGACGACGTCGGCCAGGTGCTCGGACTTGAGACGTTTGGCCTCGGCGTTGATGGCCTCGACCGGGTCGCCGATCGTCAGATCGGCAATGCCGGCCGGGGAGACCAGCGAGGGCAGGTCCTTGGTGACGGCGCCGACCACGCCGATACGCACCCCACCCTTCGTGAAGACGGTGCTCGCCCTGAGATCGTCGGCGACGGTCGTGGTGCCCTTCTTGTAGACGTTGGCTCCCAGGTATGGGAAATCCCCGTCAATGCGTTTGTTGACGTGCTCGGTGAGATCGGTCAGTCCCTTGTCGAACTCGTGGTTTCCCACCGCCGAGGCCTCCAGGCCGGCGTCCTTGAGGATGTCGATCGTCGGGTTGTCGTCCTGGGAACCGGACTCGAATGTCGATCCACCGATGTTGTCGCCGGCCGAGGTGAGCAGGACGTGGTCGGCCCCCTTGCCGGTGCGGGCCTGCTGCACGGGGGTGAAGAGTTTGGCAGCCTCACCGATACGACCGTGGAAGTCGTTGAAGCTGAAGACGGTGACGTCGGAGTCCGGGGTGCAGGTCGCCGGGGAGCTGCTGGCCTGGGCAGAGCCGGTCGCGGCGCTGGTCGACGGGGTGGCGTCCTTGCTGGGTGAGCTGCTGGCCGATGCGCTCGCTGACGGAGCGGCGCTGGCAGATCCGGTGGGGGCTGCGCTGCCGGTGGGGGTGCTCGCGCCACTCGGTGTTGCGGACTCACTCGGACTCGGCGACTCGCTGGGGGTGGCACCTGCTGCCGGACCCGTCACGGCGATCGAACCGATCATCGCGGTGAGGCACAGTGCCGACAACGCGATGCGGTGCGTCGGGGTGTTGATCATGTGTTCTTCTCCCGGGGTGGTGAGGTGGCGCGTCATGGGTGACGGACCATCATCACCATCTCACCCCGTGAGAAGTCCTGGTGGCAAGGCCCGGGGGAAATTGTCACCAAGAGTTCAAGCGCCGGATCGCCCCCGGAACCAGCGGCTGAATCACCGCTCGATGCCCTCGGGCAGCTCGCCGGTGTACCCCGCGGGGATGTGGGCGCACGACGGGTCGGAGGCCAGGTAGTTGCCGGTCATGGCGTAGGCCGTGGACCTGGATCCGCCACAGAAGTGGTTGAACTCGCAGGCCCCGCACTTGCCCTCGAACCCCGACGGGTTGCGCAGTGCCCGGAACACCTCCGACTCGCGGTAGATCTGTGGGAACGGCGTGTCCTTGATCGAGCCACAATGGATCGGCAGGAACCCCGACGGATAGACGTCGCCGGTGTGGTCGATGAACGCGAATCCCGATCCGGAGTTGATGGCGAGTGGGGTGCGTGGGGGACGCGGCTCCTCGATGTTCTCACCGAGCAACTCGTGGGTCTCCTTGGTGAGCCAGTGGTACAGCTCCCCGTGCTTGGCCGGGGCAGCCTTGCCCTGTCGTACTGCCTCGCGCTGGAAGGCGATGCGGCGGTACTGCGGTGCCTCGGTCGTCTTGATGGCGATGCGGGTGGAGTTGTCGTGCAGCCAGTGCAGGACGTCCTCACGTTCGTGGGGGGTGAGCATGTCGAGGTGCTGACCGCGACCGGTGGGCACCAGCATGAACGTGTAGAACATGAACGCCCCGAGGTCGATGGCGTTCTTGAGCATCTGGGGTGCCTCGTGGATGTTCTTGGCGGTGAACACCGTGTTGAGCTGGAACCGCATACCCAGCTCGTTGAGCATGTGGCATGCCTCGATGGTGCGATCGAAGGTTCCCGGGAATCCACGGAAGGCGTCGTGGGTCTCGGCCGATCCACCGTCCAGCGACATCGACATCACCGACACCCCGGCGTCCTGCACCGCCTTGACGCGTTCGCGGGTGAACAGCGGCGTCACCGATGGCGAGATCGACACGTGCAGGCCCTTGCCCACTGCGTACTCGATGAGGTCGACGAGGTCGGGGCGTTCGAAGCAGTCGCCGCCAGTGAGGACGAGCATCGGGTAGGGACGCTCGTAGCTGGTGAGTTGGTCGATGAGCTCGTGACCCTCGGCGTTGGTGAGCTGACCCGGAGCGGCACGGTGCTGGGCCTCGGCCCGACAGTGCTGGCACACCAGGGCACAGGCCCGGGTGACCTCCCAGATGACGAGGAATGGTTTGTCGTTGAGATCGTGCTTGATTTCGCGCACCAGCGGGCCGTGGCCGGGATGCCCGCCCGGGTGGCCACCGGGATGTCCCCCCGCAGCTCCGGGGTGACCACCAGAGTGTCCGGGGTGGCCGGTGGAGCCGTGTCGGGGTGTCGCGAGTTCAGTCATGCAGTTTCTCCTCAAGGACGTCGGTGGCCACTGGCTCATCGGCAGGGTTCTGATGCTCCTCATCTGCGGAGAATCGCTGGGCTGTGGTCACCGGCACCCAACGTACCTGAGCGGGAGCTGATGTAGAAAAATCGGCGCGCCGGTCTTTAGGCTTGACAGCCCGATGAAGAGACATATACTTGAATGCACAATGGCTATGTAGCGAATAAATAGGAGTTTATCATGAAACTACGAAATAATGTGATGGCGCTGTTTGTATGTTCGGCGTCAGCGCTTGCGGGGGTGGTTGTAGCCTCAAGTGATGCGCATGCGGCCGGGTGTTCTCTTTTTGCCAATGCACCTGTGCAATCTGGAACAACCATGAAAGCGACTGGAGGTCGTTCTGGATGCTCCAATGTTGTCGGATCGGTAGCTGTTGCCGAATATCACCAGAAGAAGTATTTGCCTGATCCACGTTTGGCTTCAGCGAAGAAGTCGAACGTCAATTCCGTAAAACTGGATGTCACGGCGCATGGGCAGGCGGGATGGGATGTCTACACACGTGTTGACAGTTCCACTGGAGCACAGACAAAATCAGCGTGGACGAGAGTTCACTGAAAAAGTCCTGTTCCGAATGATAAGAATTGATCACGTATCGCATCGTTATCGACGACGCGTGAGTCTTGACGACGTCTCTTGTGAGTTGAGTTCCGGGCTGTGGGGGCTGCTCGGCTCCAATGGAGCTGGGAAATCAACTCTCCTCGGTATTCTCTCCACGATGATGACGGCAAGAAGCGGGTCGGTGACGATCGACGGTGTCGACATCCACGATGTCGACACAATTCGACGCATGGTGGGTTTTCTCCCTCAGCAGTTTCGCCTTCCGCCCCTGTTCCGGGTGCGAAGAGTGGTGGAGTATGCGGCATGGGCCCGGGGCGTCGCCCGCGGTGACTGCTCGAGTGCTGCCAGCGGTGCCTTGGATCGTGTCGGTCTGTCTGGTCGACAGGGGGACGTCGTGAAGTCGTTGTCCGGAGGTATGCGTCAGCGTCTCGGGATCGCCTGTGCGATTGTCGCTGATCCCGCCGTTCTGTTGCTTGACGAACCAACGGTGGGGCTGGACCCTGCGTCACGTATCGGCATTCGCAATCTCATGGGCGAGCTCGCGGAGGATCGTACCGTCATCGTCTCCACGCATCTGCTCGAGGACTTTCAGGGATACGTCTCCAATCTCATCGCTCTTTCTGACGGACGCCTGGTGTTCACGGGCACATACTCTGAGCTGGAACGGATCGGACGCGAACATCCTGCGAAAGGAGCCAATGCTGCCGAGGCTGGATATCTGAGCCTGGGGGCGGCATGAGCTCCGCATCCACACGCCGCGGCATGGCCTTTCCCCTGCAACGCCGAACGTTCGTCAGCCTGGTCATCGTCGGTGCCCTGTGCAGCATCGTCGCGCTGAGATCGCAATGGTCGTGGGGAGTGTGGCGAGTACAGGACGTCACGGTTTCCCTGCGTGAGACCAGCATGCTGTGGGCACTCGTCGCTGGGTTGGTGGGAGCAGCATCGGCTGCGCGGCTGCGCCCCACTGACATGATCGTTGGAGGATGCCCGGCACGGCCTCTGTCCGCCATCCAGTGGCAGTGGCTCTGGCGAGAAGCTGCGGCGATCCTTATCGGGACATGCGCAGGTGCTCTGCCACTGCTCATCAAGGGTTGGCGCACCACCACACCTACCCTGTTCGAGGCACTGGACGTGTTCGTCGTGGCACTGTCCGTCGTGGCTCTGCTGGCGATCGCGCACCTGGTTGCAGCGATGATCTCCCATCCAGTGGTGTGGGTCGTTGCCCCGCTCGTCTGCCTGCTCGTGACGACGATTCCCATGACGGTGAACGAGAATGCGCTGGCCAACACGGGACGCAGCTCGGTCACCTTCGCGTGGTCACTGGGCATGATCGAGCCGACGGGTGACCATGTCGTCACTGGTGAGGCGGTAGTGTGTCGGGCACTGTTCTTCCTCGTGGTCACCGCGTCCTGCATTGCCGTGGCAGCTCGATGCATGCGAGTGCGCACCGACGGAGTCGGGTGGCAGACCGTGACCCCGTGTCTGGCATTTCTGCTTCCCCCGGTGCTGCTCGTGGCAGCAGGCATGGTGCGGCCTCTCTCACTGTTCCAGGACGCACCTGCATCCGTGACGTGCCATGAGAGCCGTGGGGTGCAGGTGTGTGTCCGTGACGAGCACCATGATTTGATCCCGCTCTATGAGCAGGCAGCGACTGCAGTCCTTGGGATTGTTCCGGCGCAGAACCGGCCACACAGAGAGGCTCTCGTCGAGTCCGGACTTCCCGCCCCGGCCGGAGCGTCGACGACTGACGTCGGCACGCCCACCGCCTTCGACTCGCGGGATCAGCTCCTGCAGAACGTCGGTGCGAACCTCGCTGAGAAATTGTCAGGTCGTGAGTCCTGCGCGACCTCGCAATCAGGCTTGGTGGATGAGCGTGCTGGGGCCCAGCGCGATGCCGCCATCGCTGTGGAGAGGACCATTCTTCGACTGGCTGGTCTTGGGTACGAGCAGGTTGCCAGCTCGCAGACCACTGCCCTCGACAGCGCAAACCTGACCGAATTCCAGAGATGGTATTCCGCCCATCAGACTGCCGTGCAGGAATGCTCCCTGTTGCCTGCAGACGTTGGGCATCTGTGAGGTGGCGGCGGTGACATTCCTCAGAGGTCGACATGCCCTCACGCTTCTGGCAGGTCCGGTCGTCTGTCTCCTCATGGGCCTCCTCGCCTGGACACAGGTGTTCTCGCTGGCACCGGGAGACGTCTGGGATCGTCCGGTGTGTGCCGTGGAGGTCGTGGTACTCCTCGACACGGCTGTCCTTCTCTGGGGTGGATCCGCCAGCCTTGCGTGGATGGAGAGAGTCGCACCGCGACCCCTGCGGTTCTGCTACGCCTGCACCGCCGTGTGGACGTGTCTGTGTGCCATCGGGCTGCCGCTGCTCATGTGCCTCGTGCTGCGGACGTTGCCTCCCGACGCCCTACCAGGGTCGGAGAACGTCCTCGTTGACGGCATACCGACTCGGTTCCAACTGCCCTGGGGAGTGTTTGAGAGGTACTCGGTGGTGTGTCTGTTGTGCACGGGCATTGCACTCATGGCCACGGGGTTCGTCTCGCGGAGCTTCGGTCCGCTGCTGGGGCTGCTCTCATATGTCGTCATCGTTGTCGTGCAGTCCAACACCCTGCTGACGTTTCTGCCAGGTGGGTATCCCGGTGAGGCCGCAGCCATGACCGGTGAAGCTGCACTCACGATCAGTCCTGCTGCGATCGTGTGCGCAGTCACCGTAGCAATACTTGGTATTGCCGAATACACGTGGCGGGTTGGAGGGGTGAAAGCGCTGTCGTCTTGATCGGCGCCCCAGCAACCAGCAACTCGTCCGTCCCAGTGCCGCCCTGGCACCGTCGCCCCTGAGCCAATCGTTCCTGGGCCAATCGTTGCCGACAACCTGTCGACGAGCCGGGTCGGGTGACGATCGGGATTGACCGCCGATGTCAGGGGTATGTCAGGGGTTCTGTGGGAGCAGCTTCTCCTCAAGGACGTCGGTGGCAACCTTGTTGCCAGCGATGATGGCATTGGGCACACCTGCTCCGTTGACGCCGGCTCCAGCCGCGAACAGCCCGGGAAGCCTGCTCAGGCCGGTACGTACGGCGTCGATGCGTTCGTGATGTAGTGGACCGGGCTGTGGCATGGCGGCGGTGAATCGGTGCACGAGGTGGTTGTGTGGATTCACCCGCAGCCCGATGCGTCCCAGCTCCTCCACCGAGGCGGCGCCGAGTTCCTCGTCGGACCACTGGTCGATGTTGATTCCGCGGTCTCGTCCGACGTTGAGCCGCAGCAGATGTGTGTCGGCAGGGTGTCGGTCGGGCCACTTGTTGGTGAGGTTGACCACTTGACGGATGAGTGGCGACCAGGCCGAACCGACGAACCAGTCCACCGCCTCGGCGAGGGGATGCGTCGGACGGTCGATGCGCAGGACGACGGCAGCCACCGTCACTGCGCGCTCCCTCGACAGTGTCGAGGCGGTGTCGGGGGCAACCGAGCGCAGCAGTTCGGCGCTCACGGCCGTCGGGGTGGCCAGCACCACGGAGTCTGCGGTCAGGGTGCGTCGCCCGGACTCGTCGGCCACCTCCAGCAGCCAGCGGCCAGACGTGCCCTGCCGCTCTCGGCCATCCGCCGAGGCAGTCCTGTCCTCGGTACGGGTCACACCGTCTGTGCCCATCCCGCTTCGCGTGGCGTCCTGGGCGGTGGTGCCTCGGGCTGTGGCACCCCGTGCCGTGTCGCCCTGAGCAGTGAGGCTCTGTGCAGTGGCGTCCTGAGGAGCCTCTCCCCGGGTCAGTGCCACGGCACGGGTACCCGTGAGTACGGTGACGTCGGCCGACAGGGCAGTTGTCAGCTCGCCCATGCCCTGACGCCAGGACCCCATGGTTGGTGTGCGCGGGGCCTTGGTGGGGTGTTTGGCGTGACGGCCCAGGCGTGATCCGTTCTCACCGAGTCCCAGCTCCCGGCGCACGGTCTCCTGCAGAATGGAGTCTCCCGAGGTCGCCGTCCGCACCAGGCCCGGCGAGACGCTTTCCAGTGCGAAGGCATTGATGTCCGCAGCGTGGATCGCCCCCACCAGGGGATCGACGATCGCCGTGGCAACCCCCTTGCCGAATCGTGCCCCGATGAACTCGCCCACGGTGACCCCGGCAGGCTGAGGGCGTGCCAGGACCGGTTCCAGACCAGCTCGCAGCAGGTCGGCCGGGGAGAGCACTCGGGAGGCGATGGTGGGGAACAGCTTGGTCGGCCCCACCGGCGTCACCCCGTCGGGCAGTGGCACGACTCCGTGCCGGCTGGACAGCAGTGAGGTTCCTTGGGTGGGGTGGATCATCGACTCATCAAGACCGAGTTCGGTGATGAGTTTCTGGACTCCCGGAGCACGCAGCGGCGCGGCCTCGGCACCCAGGTCGACGGCCTGGCCGTCCAGCCGAGCTGAGCGGACCTGTCCACCCAAACCGTCCGAGGCCTCGACCAGTGTCACCTGGCACCCAGATTTCTGCAGACTGTGTGCGGCGACGAGGCCACAGACCCCGCCCCCGACGACGACGACCCGGCGAGCATTCACGTCATCAAACGTACCTCAACCACGGCGCACAATCCTCCCGGGGACGTGCCTGGTCGAGGGTTCCTCCCACCGGCGAACTGCCGGTCTTTCGCAAGGATTGTCGGGGGCAAGTCATTGCCGAGTGGGCGACGGCGTACTACATTGGCTACCGATCGGTAACTTACCGTTCGGTAGGTATGTGAGTCACGCACCCGACCCTGCTGGGAGGCAGTACATGGTTTCGCACGGCGACGCCACACACGGCAAGGGGTCATCAACCCACCACCTGTCACGAGGGGACGCGTCCCAGCCGCGCAGCGCGGCAGGGCACGACGGGTCCGAGCCCATGCAGCCGGGGCAGTCAGGCTCCATGCCGTCGGATCCGGCGCAGTCTGGTCCGGTTCAGCCGGATTCCGGGCAGCACGACGCAGCCACCTCGGCAGACGGCGCCTGCCCGTTGTTCGCCGATCTGGCCCAGCAGTTTCCGGTGGACCAGCCCGCGTCCGACATGATCCAGATCCTCTCACCCGACGGGGTGCGCACCGATCGCGACGGCCTCCCCGTGCACGTGAGTGACGCCCAGCTCGTCGACGCCTACGAGAAGCTCGTCATGGCCCGGCGGTTCGACATCGAGGGTACGAACCTGCAACGGCACGGGGAACTCGGCCTGTGGCCGCCCCTCATCGGCCAGGAGGCCACCCAGGTGGGTGCCTGGCTGGCCCTGGGCAGTGCGGACCAGGTCTTTCCCACCTATCGCGAGCAGGCCCTGGCCACCTGGATGGGTGTCGAACTGTCCCAGGTGCTGGCCACCTGGCGGGGAACCGCACACTGCCCGTGGGACACCGTCGCCACGCACTTCTCGGCCTACCCGGTGATGATCGGCTCGGGCACCCTGCACGCCGTCGGCTACGCCATGGGCATCCAGCGTGACAAGGCCGCCGATCCGAGCGTGGACGCCGCCGTGCTGGACTTCCACGGCGACGGGGCGATGAGCGAGGGCGACACCAACGAGGCCTACGTCTTCGCCGCCGCCATGAAGGCCCCGGTGGTCTTCTGCGCGGTGAACAACCAGTGGGCGATCTCCGAACCGACCAGCGTGCAGGCACCGACCTCGCTGTACCGACGCGGACTGGGATTCGGGATTCCCTCGGTGCAGGTGGACGGCAACGACGTCCTGGCGGTGGCAGCCGTCCTCTCGGCGGCCCTGGACCATGCCCGATCCGACCGGGGGCCGGTGATGGTGGAGACGTGGACCTATCGCACCGGGGCCCACACCACCACTGACGACCCGACCCGCTACCGCACTGCGCAGACCGACGAGTACTGGGCCGGTCTGGACCCGATCGTCCGGATGCAGAAGTATCTGCGCTCCCGGGAACTCATCGACGACGCCTGGCTCACCGAACTCGACGAGCGGGCCGAGCAGTTCGGCGCCCAGGTGCGCGACGCCGTCCACCAGCCCGACCCGGACCCGGTGGCCCTGTTGGACGACGTCTACGCCGAACCCACCCCGGACGTGCGGGCCGATCAACGCGAACTCGCCGAGTGGCTGCAGGGAGGCCAGTGATGACGACGATTGCCAAGGCCCTCAATGCCGCGATGGCCGACGCCCTGGCGGCCGATCCGAAGGTGCTCGTCATGGGCGAGGACGTCGGCACCCTGGGTGGTGTGTTCCGCATCACCGACGGACTCAAGGAGCGGTTCGGCGGGCTGCGCGTCATCGACACCCCGTTGGCCGAGTCGGGCATCGTCGGCACGGCGATCGGCATGGCGATGCGCGGTTACCGCCCGGTGGCCGAGCTCCAGTTCGACGGGTTCACCGCCCCGGCCTTCGACCAGATCGTCTCGCAGCTGGCGCGCTACCGGGCCCGGGTGGGCGGCCGGTGGTCGCTGCCGGTGACCATCCGGGTGCCCTACGGTGGTGGGGTGGGATCTCCTGAGCACCACTCGGAGTCACCCGAGGGGTTCTACGCCTCGGTGCCCGGCCTCAAGGTCGTCACCTGCGCCACCCCCGACGACGCCTACTGGATGCTGCGACAGAGCATCGACTGCGATGACCCGGTGATCTTCTTCGAGCCCAAGCGGCGCTACTACGTCAAGGGTGAGATCTCCTCGGCGGCGTCAACGGGGCTGCACCAGGCCAGGGTGGTGCGCCCGGGGACCGACGCGACCCTGCTGTGCTACGGGCCGATGGTCGACACCTGCCTGGCTGCCGCCGAGACTGGCGAGCAGGAGGGGATGAGTCTGGAGGTCGTCGACCTGCGCTCCGTCTCACCGATCGACATGGCCACCGTCGAGGAGTCGGTGCGATCCACCACCCGGGCGATCGTCGTGCAGGAGGCAGCTCGTACCCAGGGCATCGGCGCCGAGCTGTCCGCTCGCCTCACCGAGTCGCTCTACTACGTCATGGAGGCACCGGTACTGCGGGTCACCAGTCCGACGACCCCCTACCCGCCGTCCCGGGTGGAGTCGAGTCATCTTCCCGACGTCGACCGCATCCTCGACGCCGTCGACCGATCACTTGCATACTGAGTTCTGTCATTGTCAGGAGACCAGGAGACACCGTGAAGACGTACACCATGCCCGACCCGGGCGAGGGACTCACCGAGGCCGAGGTCGTCTCGTGGCTGGTGAACCCCGGCGACACCGTGAAGATCAACGACGTGCTGTGCGAGGTGGAGACCGCCAAGTCGATCGTCGAGCTTCCCAGCCCGTTCGCCGGAACGGTGCACAGCCTTGCCGCAGACGAGGGCCAGACGGTGCCGGTGGGCGGGGCGCTCATCGTCATCGACGACGGCTCCGGTGCCGACGATTCCCACCCCGGTGACGGTGCCGACCAGGCAGGGACCGACGACGCGGGGAAGCCCGGGGACAGTGCGGCCGCAGACGGTGAGGAGAAGCTGCTCGTCGGCCACATCCCGGCGGCCGAAGGTGGTCGACGTCGTCGCCGTCGCGGGGCCGGAGCTGGGCAGCAGGCGGCCGTGGTGCGTGGCGCCACTCAGTCGGCCGGTTCCGATGAACGCCCAGCTGCAGCCGATGGGTCCGCGAGCCAAGGGCACCAGGACGGGGCCACGTCACCCTCGGCCCCGGCTGGACAGGACCGGAGCGCCGCCTCCCCACTACGAGACGCTGATCCCCATGGCACGGCGCTCCAACCCGATCCGTCGAATCCGCCACGCATGGACGCGAGCACCGGCCCGGAGCACGTGCTGGCCAAGCCCCCGGCTCGTCGGCTGGCCGCCGAACTGGGTGTGGACCTCACCGCCGTCACGGGTACCGGACGGGACGGCGTCATCACCCGCACCGACGTCAAGCAGGCTGCGACCGATCGAGGGGTGACGGACTCGGCGCCCCAGCCATCTGACCAGCGAGGTGCGACCCGGTCGAGCTCGGACGGGCAGCCCCAGTCGGTCACCCCGGCCCAGACTAGCGGCGACGCCCAACTCTTCGCCCAGTCGTGGATCTCACGGACCATGCTCGGCGGTGAGCCGACCGCACCGGGGGAACGGCGCGTCCCCATCCACGGGGTGCGCAAGGTGACCGCAGAAGCGGTCAAGACGTCCATGGACACCAAGGCACTCGTCACCGCCTTCCTCACCTGTGACGTCACCTCGACGATGGACCTCGTCGCCCGGCTGCGGGCCGACCGCGCCTTCCGTGGGCTGCGAGTCTCCCCACTCACCGTGTGGTGCAAGGCCGTCACCCTGGCCATGCGTCGCACCCCCGTCGTCAACGCCAGCTGGGACGACGAGACTGGCCAGATCGTCCACCACGAGCAGGTGAACCTCGGCATTGCCGCCGCCACGCCACGTGGACTCATGGTTCCGGTGGTACGCGATGCCCAGGACATGACGATGCTCGACCTCGCCCAGGAGCTCACCCGTATCATCGCGGTGGCCAAGGAGGGCCGTCTGCAGCCCGCCGACTACACCGGCGGCACCTTCTCCATCACCAATGTGGGGGTGTTCGGGCTCAATGCCGGCACCCCGGTCGTCAACCGCGACGAGTCCGCCATCCTCGTGCTCGGGTCGATCGATCGACGACCTTGGGTGGTGGGCACCGGAGACGACGAGCGGATCGTCCCGCGCTGGGTGACGACGATGAGCCTGGGATTCGACCACCGTCTCATCGACGGGGAACAAGGCTCGACCTTCCTGCACGACCTGGCAGAGATCCTCTCCGACCCGACCGCGGCGCTGCTGTACTGACCGGACTGGTGCCCGAAAAGCGCGGAGCAGGGCGGGGTGCGGCGGTGACGCGGTGAACGACCCGCGACGCGACGCAGCCATCTCGTCATCGTTTCGGTCTGGCCCAAGGAGATACAGTGAATCCCACCAGCAACGCGAACCATCCACGGAACCATCGGCCAGACGCAGGCCGCACCCCAGATCCCGAGGCCTGGGCTCGCAGGGCACGTCTGGCCCATCGCACCCTCCGGCGGTACTTCCGAGCCGGTCGGGTGTTGCTGCACGAGGCCGTGCCACGTCGCCGCCAGGACCGACGGCACAGCTACGAGTGGCCGCATTCCCAGGTCACGGCCGCCGCCACCGACCTGGCCTGCGTCGGAATCGGCCTGGCCACTGCCCACGACGCTGGCCAGGAGACCTACTGGAGCCCGTTGCGGGGTGCCTACACATCACTGCCGCGCCCGCCGCACGGGGTGGGTGGACGCATCTACATCGACGACAACGCCTGGATGGCGCTCATCCACGTCCAACGAGTACTCGCTGGAATCGGCTCCGACAAGGACCTTCGTCGCGCCCAAGCCATCCATCGCTTCATCCAGCGCTCCCGGGACACCGATCCGAGTCATCCGGCTCCCGGCGGGGTGTTCTGGATGGCCCAGCCGATCTGGGCCACACTGCTCAGCCATTGCCGGTCGGGCGATGGCTCGGGCCGTGGGGATTCACGGTTGCGCGCTGCACCAGATGGGCGGTGTTCTGGGATGCGGGTTGGATCGGCGCTGTCCGGGGGCCTGTCTCGCGCGTCGCACCTGCTCGGCGCGTCGGCCTCGGGCAACCACAGTCGCAACACGGTCTCCACCATGCCACCGACCCAGCTGGCCCTGCGACTGCACCAGGTCACCGGGGAGGACCGTTTCCTGCGCGACGCCCGGCCCATCTACGAGTGGGCCAGGGAACACATGCTCAGCCCAGACGGTCTGTTCTGGGACAACATCGACCTGGCCGGGAACATCGACCCCACCTTCTGGAGCTACAACCAGGGGGTGCCGATCGGCGTGGAGGCCCTGGCCTGGCAGATCACCGGGTCTGCGGTGCACCGACGTCGCCTCGACGAGATCATCGAGGCGTCCCTGGCGTGTTTTCGTCCCGAGGAGCCGGGCGGGCCGTTCGACGGGCAGCCGATCTTCTTCAACGCCATCTTCCTCAAGAACCTGCTGCTGGCCTCGACGATCATTCCCGATGACCGTGCCATACGGATCACACAGTGCTACGCCGAACGCATGTGGCGCACCCGCTGCGACCAGGACTCGGGACTGTACCGACGCCCCAGCGCCGATCACACCGAGCTGCTGGAGCAGGCTGCGATGGTCCAGCTCTGCGCAGTGCTCGCGGCTGATCCGCGCTGCTGGGCGTGGCTGTACTGACGTGCAGGTGTCATCGGGTGTAGGCCGCCCCTGCGCTGATGACTTTCGGAGTGCTCGGTCGCGCTCGCCGGCGTGCGGCGTGGCGTCACTGGCTCGCGTTGATCCAGTACCGATCCACCCGAGCGGTGAGTCCACTAGCGATCTCGTAGCTGATCGTCTCGGCAGCTGTGGCCATGTCGTCGGCGGTGATCGTCTCGCCTGCCTGACTGCCGATGAGGACGGCCTCGTCGCCCACCTTGGTTCCGGCGTGCGGGCCGACGTCGACCATGATCTGATCCATGCAGACCCGTCCGACCACCGGACAGCGCCGGCCACCCAGCAGCACGACGCCCCGGTTGGAGAGCAGCCGGGGGAATCCGTCGGCATACCCCACCGGGATGGTGGCGATGGTCGTGCTTCGCTCGGCGGTCCAGGTGCGTCCGTACCCGATGCTGGTGCCGGGGGCCACCTGTTTGACGAATGACACCCAGCTGCGCCACGCGAGGGCAGGGCGCAGGTTGGCGCGCTGCAGGCTCGGATTGGGGTCGTAGCCGTAGGCGGCGATGCCGGTGCGCACCATCGTCGTCGCTCCCAGATCGTGGCCGAGGACGGCACCGGAGTTGGCCACGTGCACCTGGGCGATGGGTCCTCGGGACGTGACGGTACGCTCCACGGCAGCCAGGAAGTCCTCGATCTGGTGGGTGGTGAAGTCCTCACCGTCAGGGGTGTCTGCCAGGGGAAGGTGCGTGAAGACTCCCTCGAGCTCGAGATTGGGCTCTCGGTCGACGAGGTCTGCCAGACGCAGCAATTCCCCGGCTGGCAGTCCGATGCGTCCCATGCCCGTGTCCACGCCGATGTGGACCTTGACGGTGCGAGCCAGACGGCGTGCGGACCGGCCGGTGGCCGCAATGTTCGTGTCGTCGGTGACGGTGAGCCGCATCCCCGACGTGACGGCGGCATCGAGGTCGTGTGGCAGGGCGGGGGAGAGCTTGAGGATTGGTCTGGTGATGCCGGCGGCGATGAGTTCCTGGCCCTCGGCGACGTTGGCGACGGCGAACCAGTCGGCGGCGTTGGTGCGTTGGGCCTCCAGGGCACACTGGCTGGCTCCGTGACCGTAGCCGTCACCCTTGACGGCGAACATCACCTGTCGCCCCCCGGCCTGCTCACGAACCTGCCCCAGATTGTGGACGATGGCTGCAAGGTCGACGACGGCTTGGGAGGGCGAGGGGCAGTACGGCATGGGTGTCATTGTCCCACTGGTTGCCCCCACGACGGGAACGACGCCTTGTCGGGGCTGGGATGTGTCGGCGCCCATACTCCCCGTGTGGTGGGACCCCTGTGTGGTGGGTTCATCGGGATGAACGATGCGTGGCTCTTGTCTGTGGGTGTGAGGTTTTGGTGGGGTGTCTCGGTTTTGGGTTGGTGGCTGGGTTTATCGGTCTTGGGAGGGGCGGAAGGGGGAGTGTGGGAGGTTGTAGTCTCTTTTTCCGGTCCATCGGCGGAGGTATTTGGGTGAGAAGGCGGCGGGTGGCCAGAGGAGGTAGGGGGAGAGGTCTTCGAGTTCGGCGTAGTCGTGTCCGGTGACGAGAGTGCCTGGGTGTTGGGCTGAGGTGTACTGGTGGAAGGTGATGGGTCCGTCTCCGTAGATGCGGAGGGTGGCGAACTCTCGTTCGGCGTGGGTTGGTGAGTTCACGGTGACGCGGAAGTAGGAGGGGTGTGAGTAGCCTTCGAGGGTGAGGTGGTGTCCTTGTTGGTAGTCGTATGAGGTGATGACGTAGACGTTGTCTCGTGGTCGTCCGGTCCAGATGTTGCCGTCGAGGTTGATGAGGGTTTGTTTGTAGGTGACGAGGGGTCCGACGTTGGAGAGTTTGACTTTTCTGGTGAGTAGGAAGTCGATTATCGCTTCTTTGGATGGCATTGCCTTTTCCATTCCTTGGGGGTTTTCTTGAACATGATCTGGTTTCCGCCCCCGGGGAGCTGTCCGAGGGTGTAGGCGGGGTCGTCGGAGTAGATCGTGGGTTGTTTGCCTGTTGCCCCTTCGTAGAAGATTTTTCCTGGGGGCATGGTGAATTTGGTGATGTGCTCGCCGATGTGGACCTGCACGGTAGCCCAGTGGGAAGCCTGCGGGGTGATGCTGGTGGCTCAGCCCATCCGCCGGGACGGGAACTGCTCCTTGGCGTAGCGTGCGACCTGCCAGGTGGCCATGCCGTCGGTGCCGGCACCGATACCTCCACCGAGCAGCGGGATCTTCTTCATACCCATGACAGCCACCCGTTTGCCGGTGGCCAGGCTGCCCAAGGTCTCGACGACGTGGGTGGCCACGGTCTTCTCCAGCTCCGGATCACTCACCGGGGCGGTGGCCATCGCCATGGGGGTGCTGGGTATCTTCTCGTTCCGGATGAGTTCGTCCACGCTGTCCTGGGTGAGCAGGCAGGTGAAGATGGCGGTTCGCACCCGGGGGTCGTCGACGTCGTAACCGCGCAGGTGGGAAATTGCGGCGACCATACGTGCCTGCAGAGTGGCAAGGGCGCTCATGTTCGCCGGCAGAGCCACCGGAATGGTGACCCAGCCGCCCAGATTCGCCAGGAATCCCTGGGCCCCGGCCATCCCGATGTGGCTGCGCACCAAGGCGTCGATGGCGGCCTCGACCTCACCCTTGCGGTTCAGCGTCGCACCAGCAGCCTTGCGAGCTCCCGGTAGCGGCCCGGCACCGTCGATGGCGACGTCCATGATGGTGCGAAACACCGACAACGCCGCGTTCGGTGCCACGACGAGGGCCTTGGACAGGGCTTCGCCAGACTTGCTCATGGCCACGATCCTTCCTGAGACTCTCCTCCAGCCTATCGACGCCCGCAACCGGCGTGACGCAGCTGGGCGAAGACTGCACGACGGCCTTTCCCGATGACCGTTGCCGCCACGTGGTGTGAGAGGGCCGGGGTGGCCTGAACCATGATGGGGTGTGGGGATGCGCGAATCTCGGCGCAGCTTCGGCCGCCGATGGCGTCATGCCTCGCTGTTCTGCCGAGGCTGGCTGCCTAGGCTGGAGTACATGGACCTTTTCGGTGACCCGGACCAGTGGCCTGACTCCGACCTGCTGTGTCTGACGGGGGTGCTTGGCCCGCATCTGGTGCTCGCCGCCCTGCACGAGGGCGTCTTTCCCATGCCGCTGGGTGACGACGCACCGCGTGAGTACCGCAGTGCCACGGCGTGGTGGTCGCCGCAACGTCGCGGCGTCCTGCCCTTGGACCGCCTCAGACTCTCCTCCAGCCTGCGCAAGACCACCAAGCATCGCACGACCACGGTGGACCAGGCCTTCGACCGGGTCATCGAGCGCTGCGCCGACCCGTCTCGACCGGGTGGCTGGATCGACTCGACGATCATCGACAGCTACACCGAATTGCACCACAACGGCTGGGCCCACTCGGTGGAGACGTGGGGCGAGGACGGACGCCTCGTCGGTGGGCTGTACGGGGTGAGCGTCGGCGGGTTGTTCAGCGGCGAATCCATGTTCCACGACTCGGCGCATGGCCGGGACGCCTCCAAGACCGCGCTCATTCGGCTCGTCCTGGAGCTGGGGGAGAGCAGCCATGCTCCGAGGGTCGATCAGGAGCCCTGCCGCGACGCCACATCACACACCCTGTCTGAACCGTCCGCGTCCGGTGAGTCGACCAGTGCCGCCCAGGCTGCCCCCTCCGGCTGCCCTGCCTCCGGATGGCGGCCTGTGCCCGTCCACCCCACTGCACTGCTCGACGTGCAGTGGCTCACACCCCATCTGGCCAGCCTGGGAGCCGTCGAGATCGATCGTGCCGAATACCTCCACCAGCTCGAGGGCGCCCTGGCCGCTCCCGGGCCGCGCTGGCGTACCGATCGTCTCACTGGCCCCCAGATGCTCACCGAGCTCGCACGGCGCGGCTAGACTCCTACCCATGATCGACCCCAAGCTGCTGCGCACAGATCCAGACGTCATCCGTCGCTCCCAGATCGCCCGGGGTGAGGACCCATCGGTGGTCGACGAGCTCATCACCGCCGATGAGACTCGCCGGCACGCGATCGCGGCCCATGAGTCGGCCCGTGCCGAGCAGAAAGGTCTGGGCAAGAAGATCGCCCAGTCCAAGGGTGACGAGAAGGCCGCCCTGCTGGCCCGTACCAAGGAGCTCTCCACCCAGGTGGGCCAGCTCAAGGACGAGGCCGCCGCAGCCGAGGAACGATTCACCGAACTCGCCAAGACCGTGGGCAACATCGTCATCGACGGCGTGCCCGCTGGTGGTGAGGACGAGGGCGTCGTCATCGAGACGATCGGCACCCCGCGCGACTTCGCAGCCGAGGGATTCGAGCCCAAGGACCATCTGGAGATCGGTGAGGCGCTGCACGCCATCGACATGGAGCGGGGCACGAAGATCTCTGGGTCGCGGTTCTACGTGCTCACCGGCATTGGCGCACAGCTGGAGTTCGCCCTGCTCAATCTGGCCATGTCCAAGGCCGCCACGTGGGGATTCACCCCGATGATCCCCCCGGCGCTGGTCAAGCCGTCGGCCATGGAGGGCACCGGATTCCTCGGCCAGGCCGCCGACGACGTCTACTACCTGCCCAAGGACGAGCAGTACCTCGTCGGTACCTCCGAGGTGGCCCTGGCCGCCTTCCACTCCGGTGAGATCCTCGACGACGCCGAGCTGCCCAGGCAGTACGTGGCGTTCTCCCCGTGCTACCGACGCGAGGCCGGTTCCTACGGCAAGGACACCCGGGGCATCTTCCGCGTCCACTGGTTCGACAAGGTCGAGATGTTCGTCCACTGTCTGCCCGCCGATGCCGAGGCATGGCACGAGAAGCTGCTCGGATTCGAGAAGGAGTTCATCGAGGCCCTGGAGATCCCGTTCCAGGTGCTCGACGTGGCCTCCGGTGACCTGGGATTGTCCGCGGCACGCAAGTACGACTGCTACGGCTGGCTGCCGACCCAGAACCGCTACCGCGAGATCACCTCGACCTCCAACTGCACCACCTTCCAGGCCCGACGCCTGTCCATCCGCCACCGCGGCCCCGACGGCGTCGAGCCGCTGGCCACCCTCAACGGCACCCTGTGCGCCATGACCCGCATCATCATCATGGTGCTGGAGAACCATCAGCAGGCCGACGGCTCGGTGCGGGTGCCGCAGGCCCTGCGCCCCTTCCTGGGCGGTGCCGAGGTGCTGCGTCCCCAGAACTGAGGCCGGTGCGCACAGCAGGATCGATTCATGGGCGACGAGGTCGACGACTACTATCGCGAACTGCCCGACGGCACCATCAAGCAGCGCAACCCGTTCACCGGCACCCAGGTGTGGACGGTTCCGGGGCGGGGCGCCCGTCCGCTGGCCACCCCGGTGACCGATGCCCGCCCGCTGAGTACGGACGACCGGCTCGCCAGCTGCGCGTTCTGCCCGTCCCGGCTGCGGCAGACCCCGCCGGAGAAGGCTCGTCTGGTTGCCGATGCGCAGGGGAGCTTCTTCGGGCATCGCCTGGTGAAGGACGTGCCGTCCTGGCAGCTGGACGACACGGTGGCGCAGTTTCGCCGTATTCCCAACCTCTTCGAGATCCTCCCGTGGAGCTACTGGCGCGTCAACCACGGGATGACGATGACCCCGCAGCAGCGGGAGCGTCAGGAGACCTACCTGGCCCATCCCGACGGGAGGGCGCACGTCTGTGAGGTCCTTGACGCCGTTCTCGCCGCGAACGGTGCCGCCGTCAAGGCCGAGGACCTCACCGAACGCGAGCTCCGGGAACGGTCCGCACCGTTCTTCGCCGGTGGTCACGACGTCATCGTCGCCCGGCGTCACTACACCGACTCCGGTCGGACGACGGCAGACCTGGCCGGGTCGGGGAGTCTGTCGGTGGCCGACCATCGCGCCTTCATCGGCCTCACGGTGCATGCCATGGGTGACCTGTACGCCCAGAACCCACAGGCCCGCTACGTCGTCGCCTTCCAGAACTGGCTCAAACCGGCTGGGGCGTCGTTCGACCACCTGCACAAGCAGCTCGTCGCCATCGACGAGCTGGGTACCAACAATCAGACCCTGCTTCCCAAGGTCGTGCTCAACCCGAACATCCACAACGAGTACGGGCCGGATTTCGCCGCAGACCACGGACTGGTCCTGGCACGCAACGAGCACGCCGTGGCCACCGTCGGCTTCGGTCACCGATACCCCTCGGTGGAGATCTGGTCGACGAGCGCCCTGGACCAGCCGTGGCGCATGACACACGAGGAGATCGGTGCCGTGGCAGACCTGCTGCACGCCATGCACGTGGCGGTGGGCCCGCACGTGCCGTGCAACGAGGAGTGGCACCACCGCCCAGTCGGGGTCGGCGTGCCGGTGCCGTGGCGGGTCAACCTCAAGTTGCGGGTGTCGACCCTGGCCGGTTTCGAGGGTGGCACGAAGATCTACGTCAACACCATCTCGCCAGCCGCACTGGCGGCCCGTTTGCTGCCCGAGCTGTTCAGAGCACGCAGTGCCGGCCGTATCGCGCCGATGGACCTGGGCGAGGAGTGCGAGATCCCGCGCGGGGTGCTCGCCTGCACACGGATGCGGTGAACGGTTGGCGCTGTTTTCCGATGCTGCTCTCCGGCAGGCCAGGAGGGCATTCCTTCGGATCGGTCCTCCCGGGAACGTCATGCCGCAGTCGATGGGCCCGAACGATGGACTCGTGGCAGCGCGCTGACCTGCTCGCCGGCAGTCCCCGGCTCAGCCGAACCAGCGGTTGAGTTCGACGGCGGTACCGTCGTCGTCGAAATCCGCGGTGACGGCGTCGGCGGCGGCTCGCACCTGTTCGAGGGCATCCCCCACGGCAACTCCCCGACCGGCCCAGCGCAGCATCTCGATGTCGTTGTTGCCGTCACCGATGGCCAGCACCGAGCTTGCGAGGATTCCCAGCATGTCGCACGCCTCCTGCAGGCCGGACGCCTTCGTCACCCCACGGGGAGCGATGTCGAGCCAGGCCGACCAGCCGACGAAATACGTCACCCCGGTCATCCCCAGCTGGTTCGCCAACTCGACGAAGACGTCGGGGGAGGCATCCGGGTCGCGCACGATGATGCGGGTCGCAGGGGTGGCCTTGAGCTCCTCGACCGGTTCCACGTGGATCTCACCGGCGAGCTCACCGTCGGGGAAGTGCTTGCTCACGCGAAAACCCACGCCCACCTCCTCCACGGCAATACGCGCCTGTGGATGGATCCGCAGCACCTCGTCGATGACGTGGGAGGGGTCGAAGGTGTGTCTGCTCACCACGCGCAGCGGATCGCTGTGTGCCAGCACCGACCCGTTCGACACGACGAGCAGACCTGCTGGAAGCCCCAGCTCCTCGTGCACGCCGATGGCCCCGGTCACTCCGCGTCCCGTCGCCAGGACGACGGGCACTCCCGCCTGGCACACTCGGTGGACGGCTTCCCTGACGGAATCTGGCAGACGCCCTTCGCGATCCACGATGGTGCCGTCAATGTCCAGGGCCACGAGCTGCGGGGAGAACGTCATGGGTTACAGATTGCCAGATTCACGTGAACGCGGAGTGAACATGGCTGTTTCCCATGCGGTGGACGTGATCGTCCGGATGCCTCATCGTGGTGGGGACACGGTGGTGACGTAGGCGGCATGGTCGGAGGAGCCGACACGTGCAACCGTGCAGTGAGTTGCCAGGAGCTGTGGCGTTGTGAGGACGTGATCGATCTGGGCTCGCCACTGGTCGGGGATTGATACCGGCCATGTGCCGTGTCGCTCTGTTCCGCACTGCTGCGCAGAGTCAACGAGCCGTCTGCGTTCATGGGCGAGAGCACCGTGGCGAAGTGTGGCGTTGAAGTCGCCGGCAATGACCAACGGTTGCTCGGAGTGCTCCCCGAAGGCAACGACGCGTTCCAGGTCTGATTTCCAGTCCGCGCGCAAACCGGGAAGTGGTGGTGCGGTGTGGATTCCCACAACTCTGGGCAATCGAGGATTGGTGAAGGCCAGCGACACGGTTCCGAACGACGTCACTGGCCCCGTCACCAGGTGGGCCGGGCCCAGACGGGAGCTCACGGCCATTGACGTCGGGGCCACGCCACCGGAGTAGGAGGAGGGTAGCCCGGTGTCCGGGGCCCCGTAGATGTGCCCATGGAAATCGCAGTCGCGAAGTACGTCAGCCACCTCGGTGTCGGAGGATTCAGGAAACACCATGATGTCGGGATCAAATCGTGTGACGAGCTCGGTCACGTCGCCCGAGGTGAGCTGTGTCCCCGTGTTGTAGACGATGATCGTCATCGGTCGGGTGATCGTGTGTTGCTGTGCTGCTGGCGGCGCCATCACCCCAGCCGGGAAGAGGATGAAGCACAACCCGCCCACGACCCACATGGATCCAGCCGCTGAGCCAGGCCAGGACCTGTGACGTAGAGCTGTGATCGTCATCACGAGTCCAACCACCGCGATGAGCGTTCCCAGAAGTGTTGGGAAGGCAATCAAGTGGGCGAGCAATGGAAGGGTGCTGGTGAGGCTCACCGCTGTCGTTTCCGGGAGGAGTGCGCACACGATCACGAACACGCCGACGGCGAATTTCAGGGTGTGTGAAAATGCCGGGACCTGCTGTGGCCTTGCGAGACGGTGAAACCTTTGGTGGGGTGTTCGGCCCTGCTCATGAGGAGACTCCATCAGGGGGCCATGAGCTTGTCATGCCGATGGTCATCCATGTGTCTCAAGGGTAGTGCCGGTGGCAACGCGTGGCCGTGGCGCAGTTGTGGTGCAAAGCTGTCCCGGCGGGCCTGGGGTGAAACACGGCTCGTTCCCACCCGTCTCCTCGGTTAGGCTTGCGAAGTGAATCCAGCAACGTACCTGGCCCTCGTCCTGGTGCTGGCCGTGGCTGCTCAATGGCTCGGCTGGCGACTCAAGCTGCCCGCGCTGCTCTTCCTGCTCATCATCGGTTTCGCACTCGGTCAGTGGGTCACCCCCGATGAGATGTTCGGTCAGAGTCTGCTCTTCGGCGGGGTGAACCTCGCTGTGGCCATCATCCTCTTCGAGGGATCGCTGTCCCTCAAGCTCCGGGAGGTGCGTGACCTCGGAAAACCCATCCTCAGACTGTGCTCGGTGACGGTCGTCATCGCATGGCTGCTCATGGCCCTCGCCGCGCATCTGCTCGGCATGGACATCCGGGTCGCCCTGCTGCTGGGGGCCCTGCTCGTCGTCACCGGCCCCACGGTGATCAACCCGATCCTGCGTCAGGTGCGCCCCACCAGACGGGTCTCGGCCCTGTTGCGCTGGGAGGGCATCGTCGTCGACCCCATCGGCGCGATCCTCGCCCTGCTGGTCTACCAGGCGATCACGTCCATCGGGGGCAACCACATCGGCCACGGGTTGGCCGTGCTGGGCTGGACGATGGTGGTCTCGGTGCTCGTCGCCTTCCCCATCGGCATGCTGCTCACCTTCATGCTGCGGCGCCTGCTCATCCCGGACTTCCTGCAGGGGGTCATCTTCGTTGCGGTGGCCTGTGGCACCGTCGTGGGTGCCAACCTCATCCAGGAGGAGTCTGGGCTCATGGCGGTGACCCTGCTCGGCATCTTCCTGGCCAACCAGAACCTCGAGCTGGACGTCGTCGTCGAGTTCAAGGAACATCTGCAGATCCTGCTCGTCGGGGCGCTGTTCATCATGCTCGCCGGGCGCGTCAATCCCGACGAGATCGTCCGGGTGCTGCCAGTCGGGCTGGCCTTCGTCGCCATCTCGGTGCTGCTCATCCGCCCACTCTCGGTGTTCATCGGCCTGCACGGCACCGAGACGACCCGCCAGGAGCGGGTGCTCATGGCATTCATGGCCCCGCGAGGCATCGTCGCCGCCTCGGTGACCTCCGTCTTCGCCCTGGGTTTTTCCGACACCGCCGACTCCATCGCCCACCAGGCCGAACAGCTCATGGCCACCGATCCGCAGCGGGCTGCCGACCTCTCCTCCTTCGCCCAGAACCTCGCTGGGCTCTCCGACCAGGTGGACCAGTTGGTGCCGATCGTCTTCCTCATGATCGTGTGCACCGTGGCCATCTACGGCCTGGGGATCGGACGGCTGGCGGAGAGACTCGGCCTGGCCAGCGCCAAGCCTCGGGGCGTCATGTTCGCCGGATCGCCGCCCTGGGCCGTCGACGCGGCCAAGTTGTTGCGTTCCCTGGACGTGCCGACCCTCATCGTCACCCGTCGCAGCTACGACCTCTACACCGCCCGCAAGGCCGGTCTGCGCACCGTCGCCGCCGATTTCCTCAGTGAGTACGCAGTGGAGGAGATGGACCTGTCGGGCATCAACTACATGGTGGCGTGCACTCCCGACGACAACACCAACTCCATTGCCGCAGTGCAGTACCGACGTGTCCTGAGCCGGGCCAACGTCTTCCAGGTCAGACGTGCCGACGAGGGCCATCCCAAGGATCGCACCACGGGCACCGTCTCCACCCTCAAGGCCCGAACGGCGTTCAACCCGGGACTCACCCATGCCGAGATGGAGCGGCACTGGCGTGAGGGCCAGCGGGTGCGTGCACTGCCCATCACCGAGCAGTTCGGTTGGGACCAGTTCACCCACTACGTGTCCGGGGCGGTCATCCTGTTCATCGTGCGTCCCGGCTCGACGGTGGTGGCCACCGAGGACATGGGCAATCCGAAGATGGGCGACATCGTCGTCTACCTGGGACGTGCCCCCAGGATCGACGAACTTCCCCGGGCCGATCGGGATGTCGAGGATGGGAAGGCCCGTCGTCGCGCCAAGGTGCACACCCTGCGCGAGTCGATGAGTACCTCATCGGCCGAGGAACAGGTGCGCGAACGGGCCAACGCCCGTGCTGACGCCGAGGGACGTCCGCAGTCTGGGAAGGATGGGCAGCACGTCCGAGACGTGAGCTCGCAGCCCGGGTCTGGGGATGTCATCCCCGGCACGGTCGTTCCCGGGGATCCGGACCAGCCGGATGCGAGGTCATCCGACCACTGAGTCGACCACGTGAGGGGCAGCTGCCGGAACTGCCTTCCCGAGGACCGTACACACCGAGGATCGCACGCACCGGGGGCTGGGACCGACGGGGGGAGCCCGGGGTGGCTCGTGTGTTCACCTCGGTGGGGCAGACGATCCCGTAGGGATGGGGTGATCCCAGGGCTGGTCGAATGCGTGGAGTCTGGTCGAATGAGTTCCGGGCGTTTGTCAGCTGCCCCTGGTGCGCATGACGGCTCCCACCGCCAGGCCGATGACGGCGGCGACGGCCCCGGACAGGATGAACGCCTGGTGCCAGCCGACCCCGTCGATGACCGCACCGATCGTCGGTGCGGAGATGGCCACCCCGGCGTTGAGGAAGGAGCCTTGCCACCCGATGACGCTGCCACGCCTGCTGGGTGGGGTGAGGCTGGTCAGCTGGTCGATACTGGCAGTGAGGGTCGGGGAGACGAACAGGCCGCCGATCAGCAGGATGAGGCCAGCCTGCAGGGGAGAGGTGGCCAGGGTGGTCGCAGCTGCCGTCAGGCCCATGAGGGTGAGCAGAACGGGCATGGGCACCGAACGGTTCAATGCCCCGTAGATGGTGCCACCCAGTGCCGATCCTAACCCGGAGAAGGCCAGCACCCAGCCGATGGCCTGGGTGTTGCCCATCTCTCGCATGGCACCGACCGTCGTGAGCTCGATACCGCCCAGGGCATATCCGGCGGCCAGGCATCCGATGAGGATGGCGACGGTGAATCGGTTCACCCACGCCAGGGCAGACGTCGTGGAGGGATGCGCCGTGGGAACGTCGATGGTGGGGGAGTCGGAATCGTGTGTCGTCCCCTCCACCGCCAGTGCCTTGGTGGCCGAGGACTGTGTCGGGGCGACGGGCTCCATGGCAGGACGCGGGTCGGGTGAGGGGTCGCCGTCGGGTGATGAGCTGCCGGGGGTCGGCCCCTCGGATGCGGCCCCACTCGTCTCGGCGATGGGTGGATCGAGGACCGTCAGCCCGGTGGCTCCGAGCGCCGCCAGTACGGCACAGCCGATCATCGTCGCGCGGGTGCCCACGGACGAGGCAATGATGATGGCGACCATCGGTCCGAACATGTAGCAGATCTCGATGGACACCGCGTCCAGACTCAGCGCAGCCCGGCGCTTGCGCAGCGGCACGGTGGCGATGAGCACCTGACGGGGAATGGTGTAGATCGGGTAGTTCCACAGGTAGCCGAGGGCCAGGATGACCAGCAGGGGATAGTAGCCCAACCACGGGGCGACGGCGTAGACCGCCGTCATGACGACGATCGACGGGATCATCGTGCGACGCAGCCCCCTGCGATCGGTCATCGAGCCGCGCCACGGGGCGGAGATCATCGACGAGATCGTCACGAACGTCGTCACGGCACCGGCGAGCCGGTAACTCATTCCCAGGGTCTCCACCACGTGCAGGGTGATGAGCATCGTCAACCCGAAGATGGGCAGGCGAGTGAGGGCACTGAGCAGGATGGTCGTCCAGACCTCCCGGATCGCAAGAACCTCCCGATAGCTGCGCACGGCCCAACTCTAGACGAGCGTGTGCAGCCACCGGGAGGGGTGTCCGAGGACCTGGGGACAACCCCGAGCCGGGGAGTCCGAGGTCATGGTGGGGTCAGTCGACCCCGAAGTCGATCGCGGCGTGGTCCAGGGAGCGCTGGGCGTCGTCGTCCTCATGGGAGGATGACGAGATGGCCTTGGCGCCTCCCTCGGCCAACGAACCCACCCAGTCGGCCTGGCCAGCCAGGCGTCCCTGGGAGGAGTACAGCTCGAGTTTCTCGCGAGTGTCGGCGATGTCGAGGTTGCGCATGGTGAGTTGGCCGATGCGGTCGGTCGGGCTGAACGCCGCCCCCTCGACACGCTCCATCGACAGCTTCTCGGCGTGGTAGGAGAAGCGCGGGCCCTGCGTCTTGAGGATCGAGTAGTCCCACCCGCGACGCAGCTTGAGGGTCACGGTGCCGGTGATGGCGCTGGCCACCCAGTGCTGCAGCGACTCGCGCACCATGAGGGCCTGCGGATCCAGCCAGCGACCGTCGTAGAGGATGCGTCCCAGCCGACGTCCCTCGTTGTGGTACGTCTCGATGGTCTCCTCGTTGTGGACCGCGTTGACGAGCCGTTCGTAGGCGATGTACAGCAGCGCCATGCCGGGGGCCTCGTAGATGCCGCGCGACTTGGCCTCGATGATGCGGTTCTCGATCTGGTCGCTCATGCCCAGACCGTGCCGGCCGCCGATCTCGTTGGCCTTGAGGACGAGGGCCACCTTGTCGTCGTACTCGACGCCGTTGATGGCCACCGGGACGCCCTGTTCGAAGGTCACCGAGACCTCCTCGGCGTCGATGGTGACGTCCGGGTCCCAGAATTTCACGCCCATGATGGGCTCGACGGACTCGATGGACACGTCGAGCGACTCGAGCGTCTTGGCCTCGTGGGTGGCACCCCAGATGTTGGCGTCGGTGGAGTACGCCTTCTCCTTGGAGTCGCGGTAGGGCAGGTTGTGCTCGGTGAGCCAGACGCTCATCTCGTCACGGCCACCGATCTCCTTGACGAATCCCTCGTCGAGCCAGGGCTTGTAGATGCGCAGCTGTGGGTTGGCGAGCAGGCCGTAACGGTAGAACCGCTCGATGTCATTGCCCTTGTAGGTGGAGCCGTCCCCCCAGATGGAGACGTCGTCCTTGGCCATGGCGCGCACCAGCAGGGTGCCGGTGACCGCGCGACCGATCGGGGTGGTGTTGAAGTACGGGCGACCGGCCGAGCGCACGTTGAAGGCGCCGCAGGCCAAGGCGCTGAGGCCCTCTTCGACGAGGGCTGCGCGGCAGTCGACCAGCCGCGAGATCTCCGCGCCGTAGTCGAGGGCGCGACCGGGAACCGACTCGATGTCGTCCTCGTCGTACTGGCCGATGTTGGCGGTGTAGGTGCACGGGATCGCCCCCTTGGATCGCATCCACGCCACCGCTACCGAGGTGTCGAGGCCTCCGGAGAATGCGAGGCCGATCTTTTCGCCGGATGGAAGTTCATTGAGTACCTTGGACACGCCATGATACTAACGCATATCTATGCAGAGTTGCAAATGAATATGCGATCGAGATGCGTTGGAAAGCCTCGCGGATTAGCCAGAGTTGTCAGCCGGAGGCAGGGGTCAGTGGCCACTTGGGAGGCTCGGCCGCCGCGTACGATGACGGCGCCCTCCTCATGACCCCGGTAAGACGCATCGGGCTGCTTGGTATGCCTCGTCACAGCGTGAGGGCGATCTTGCCCAGCACCTCCCCGGACTCCAGTCGCCGGTGGGCGTCCGCGGCGTCCGGCAGGGCGAAGGTCTCCACCGGGGCTGGCTTGATCTGACCGCTGGCATACATCGGCCAGGCCTGCTCCTCGACCAGCCGGCAGATACGTGCCTTGTCGGCCAGGTCACGGAATCGCAGGCTTGTCGCGGTGACGGTGGCGCGCTTGCCCAGCACCTTGTCAATGCGCAGCTCGCCCTTGACGCCACCCTGCATGCCGATGATGACGAGTCGTCCGTCCATGGCCAGGGAGTCCACATTGGCATCCAGGTACTTCGCCCCCATGATGTCGAGGATGACGTCCACCCCCGCACCGTCGGTGGCCTCCTTGACGGCCGCCACCCAGTCCTCGTGCTGTCTCTTATACACATCTCCGAGCCCACGAGACTAGGCATGATCTCGT